>Ga0310696_10000132_pt1 | contig 130999 bp, 213 predicted proteins | sample AusTroGonzalo_MG_4_FD_203885 | JGI IMG/M metagenome (GOLD analysis project Ga0310696, IMG submission 203885) | Bovine rumen microbial communities from tropical cattle in Woodstock, Queensland, Australia - Gonzalo_02 (v2) (version 2) | ecosystem: Host-associated > Mammals > Digestive system >...
ATTAACTTCATCAAGAAAATATTCGATATTATAGTCAGTAACCGGTTCGAATATATTCTCTATAAGGTATTTCACATTTTGGTTCTTGTGCGAATATTGGATATAAGGTATGTCCAAATACCGCCTGCCGTCCTCTTTATCTGTTATAACAAAAACATAAGTCCTTTCAGAATTGGCGTAATTACTCGGAAATTCAAACCTGCCCTTAACATAGAACAAGCTTTCAAGAAATTCTTTAAATGTCAACAATGCCTTCATCTCCTTATGTCATTACGTTATTATTTATGGTTATTGAAAAAATATCCCGAAAACTAAGCAAGCCTTCGGGATATTTTTAGAACTATCTGATAATCAGTAAATTATATACCTTTTAGGTCACCAGATTGCTTCATAGCAACTGCCATATTGCCTTGCAGCAAGCCTATAAGGTTTATTTTTGAGAATGTACCGCTTACGAATGTCTTCATAATGTCATACATTTTATCTACTGTTTCCTTGTCAGGATTTACCGTCAAGAAGATTGAATCTTCAGGGACAAGGCTTTCAAGTGCAGCTATATTGAAGCCTTCAAGCTCGGAAAGCAAAGACTTGAAGCAAGCGACATACAGCTCAGTAGGAACACCTGTCTTCCGGCTGCGTACTTTTATTTCAGCGATAAGCCAATCCATATTGTCAGCAGATATATTGTTTTCCCTTGCGAAATCAAGTATCTCTGTCCTGAACTCACTTATATCCGGTACGATTGTTTTCCTGATTATAGAAGGAGTTTTTGGGTCGCTCAACTTGTTAAACAATGAATCAAGGTTTTCATATACATTCTTATTGCCTATGGTCTTCGCAAATTCAAGTTCATCAATGCTGTTGCCTTCATCCAAAAACGGACTTTCCTTTACAATACGGGAAAGCTTTACGACTCTGTTCTGTCCCTTAGAAAATGTACCGTTCCTTCCAAGAAGAATTGTTTCTGCCTCTTCTTCACTTGAAGCAATGCAGGTATCCTTAAAGTCGCTTATAATATCTCCCTTATTGTCATAAACAACAAAATGACCGGTATACGTTTCTTGCGAATCGAAGTCACTTGACTCTTTGATAAACTGCTTGTAAGTCTTTAACTTTTCCATGATTTTATTTTATTAGGGTCAACATATTTTTATAACTTCTCTCATCGAAGAAAACTTCAAGGAAAGAATCAGATGTTTCAAGCCTTATGATTGCCGCAAAATCTTTGTTGTCAAACTGGACGTCTGCCTCAGGCGACAACTTGAAGAATTTGGTAGAGCCTGATTTATCGGTATATTGAAGCGTGGTGTTTCCACTGTCTTCGCCAAGCGTAACATCACCTTCGCTTGCCGAATTTTCCTTCCATTCAGACGAATAGTCTATGGCACCAATAATCTTGTAAATGCCGTTAGGGTCGTCAGCCTTGAACGCGTCTTTTATTTCAGAGAACTTGACTGTTGTACTTGGTTCGATGTCTGTCATCGCTTTCTCCAACACAAAACCATATTTAGGGCTGCAGTCGAATGTCTCGAATCCGCCTGACGTCAATTCAGAACCTTCTACAAACATTCTGTATTCGTTGAATGTCATCAGATGTCCTTCTTCGACAATCTTGAACGGTTTCTCCTTGCCTATCGTCATTTCAATCTTTTTGTTCTTGAACTGTGTCCTAAGAGCTTCAAGAGCGTCATGAGCGACAAGCTTCGCTGCGTCGGAACCAAATCCGCGCAAGTCGTCATAATTGATATATACGAATTTACGCGGCCTGTTTTGGTTGTCGCCTGGAAGCGTGTAGTAGAATCTCAGCATTATGATGTTGTCCATCGTGTAGTTCCTGAAATTCTGGTCGACTGACATCTGGAACAATGCCTTGTCAAGGTCGTTCGCCTTCTGTTTCGGAGTCTCTTCTTTCTTGAAGTAGCTCTTTATCTTCTTATACGTGTCATGGGTGATTTGCATATAGAAGTCGTCGTCTTCGATAAAGATGTAATACAAATCTTTGTCATAGTCGGACCAGATTATACGCTCTCCTTCTTTGTTATAGAATACAAGGCGAAGCATCTCGCTTGTCTTCGGCGTGTCGACGATGTCCTTGAATTCCTGCGGAGAAAGCTGCTCAGGGTCGCAAAGCCTTTCGACTGCCTCAGAAGATATGTCATTATATTTGCAGTAGTTCTTCGCTTTCTTAGCCCATTCATCTTTATCAAGGCTATCGAGATATACTCTGATTCTTGTAGGGTCTTGCGATATGTCGTCTATCTCCGATTTCGTCAGAGGTTTCTTTCTCGAGCCGTATTCCCTTGTAACGACATCGATAAAGACGTCGTCAGGCATGTTCTTAAGCAAGTCGTCAGCCTGTTGCTGCGTAAGCATTTTCTTACGGCAGTAGGCATTCCAGTTAGAATTCCAATCTGAATAAGGGTCCATCATATACTGGTTCTTCATTTCAGGATTCTTCAGGAAGTCCTGCACCGTCACACGTCCTTTGTCCTTAAGCTCGCGGTACCTCTTGTTGAAGTCACAGTGCTGGAACATGAAGTTCGTTATATGGACAAGCTTTATGCCGTTGCTCTTCGCCTTGTGCGTCATCACTCCTGTCTTTGTCACGGCGTTCACGCCTCTCTCTATGATTTTCCTCAATGCGGCATTGTCGCCCTCGTCGACAGCTTCAAGCTCTTCGACATCGAAACGCTCTATCTCTTTGCCGGTTTCAAGTTCATAGACAAGGAAATCTTTTCCGTCTTCTTTCTTTTCGGAATCAACTATGTCGAAGCCGACAACAGAATTGACGTTTATTCCCTTGTTCGTGCCTTCGCCTGACCCGTCAATGATTGCGTATGATATGTAACAGCCTTGTACGCCAAAACGAACTTTCACATTCGGATTCTTAAGCATCCTTAAAAGGTCGTTGACATTCTTTACCTCCTTTTTCTGCCCGTCGGCATCTATGTAATAAGGAGGATTTTCTGCCTGTTCTGTCTCCTGCACTTCGGCCTCGATTTCCTCGACGCCTTCGCGGAGCATTCTAAAATTTCTTTTTCCCATTTCTAAGATATTTTTATTCCTACCTTATTTATGGTTTCCGGATTTCCTCTGTCCTGAAGAATCTTCGCGACTTCCTTCTTCACCATCTCAATCTCATCGATGAGGGTGCGGCTGACCTTGTCCTTGTCGTACATGTCGTATGCCTGGCGTACTACCCTTGAATAATAGCAGACACTTGAATGGTCTACCCTGAGGGCGTCGCTGCACTCGTACAGCGTCATACTCGAGGTTTCCCTGAGAATATATCCGGCAATGGTCTTGCAGCGGACGAACTGCGCCGACCTGAGGCCGCATAGAAATTTGTCCCTTGATATTCCGAGTATCCTTTCTGTCGCCGTGAAAACCACGTCGGCATAATCCCCGCCGTACATCTGCCGCACTATCGTCTTCGCTGACTGCTCCTTCATAGAGCGCTTCATCCTTTTAATAAGAGTCTTTTTCTTTTCCAAGTTGCTCCTCAATGAAATCACTTCATCGATGAGCTCTTCTTTCGTCATCTTTTCTAACTTCATCCCAACAAATTTTCTTTTTCTATTTATGTTTAACCCAACATATAAAAAACAACGTTTCCAACAGAATTATTAACAACATCTGATGTTTACCTACTAAGGCTTTCGTAAGAAATTGAAATAAAAAGTGTTAAGCCTTCAGGCAAACAGTCAGTCAGAAGACATCCTCCAATGACTAATTATTGAATTCGTATCCGTATATACATCACACGACGACACAGACGCGACCGTGGACGTACATCACCCACGTATATGACGCACGTGCATATATGGCATACATGACGTACGTCACACGCAGGCACGGACGTTACACGGATATACGTGCATAAACACAGGCGAACGCACAACGCACTTACGTGCATAATGCGTTCGGGCACGTCATACACGTGCCCAAGCCAAAAAAAAATTAAGAATTCTTTAAGTATTTCTTAGTATTATTTCCTGGTATATAATAGAGTTTCATTCGTGAAATCACTACGGTTTTCAGAATTGGGGAAAAGAACAAAAATAGATAAAAATCAGATATGAAAAAATAAAATTGGAAAAAATTTCAGAAAAATATAAAATTTTTTAGGAAAACGTGTACAACTTAAAAAAATAATACTATATTTGTAACTGTAATTTTCATTGGAACCCAAGCTCTTGGGTAACGAATTCTCTGGGTCCCTGTTGAAAAACAGGGATTTTTTTTTGATAGAAAGCATACAACTTAAATTTTTTTGGCTTTTATTTGCACTTAGAGAATTTAATTCTAACGAATGAAAATTAGAAACAGCAATATTAACTTACTGAAAGACAGAACTGAGAGAATGTGCATAGCTCTCGTATCTATACTTGTCAAGAAAGGATATACATCGATACCATATACCTCGTACAAAGGAAAACAAGGAAAAAAGAATTCGAACAAATACAACGTCTCGGGAAGGAACTACAAGAAAATATCGACAATCATTCAATCATCTTACAACGCCGCAAGGAAATGGACTGACAACTGCATAACGAAAGGATACATCGAAGACACAGGCGACAAACTATTGATACACAGCGTAAGCAGCAAACACGACGACAGATGCTTTAAGATTTGCGAAGACTTGAAAGACAATGAACTGACACTGACACTCGTAGAAAAGGAACTATCATATTTCATCATCACGAATCCCATACGCAAGAAGCAACACATCAAAGACTTACTACAACAGCGAGAACAAGTAAAAGATATAAAGACCCTCAAAAAAATTGATTCAAGACTGAAGGCATACGGTGTTGATAGCAAAGAATATAAGGATACTGGCATAACGCTTAACAAGCTCGCGTCGGAATCAGGCATGGCGAAAAGCACCGTAGTAAGGTACATTAAGTACGGCCAAAAAAAAAATCGGCTCGAAGTAAGACGAAACGTAATCAGCACATATACACAAGGAAATAAGGCAGCCGTCGAGAGTGACAAGATAGATTGTCAGTTACTCGGCGGCTATACTTTTGGATACGTTAACAAAGGCGTGACAGTACTTATCAGGATGTTTGCGAATACATATTGCATACCTCACGCCGGAGACGACGCACCCAGCAGAAATCATTTGACGACAGCTTATAGAAACAGGATAGCATACTGCTAAAATTGGAAGTATGTCGTAAATCGTTGTTTTTTATATAGAATTCTTTAGTTTGTAGGTAGTTCACAGAAATGACATAAATAAAAGAAACTGATATTATGCAGACTCGACTTTTTATTTTAAGGGTAATGGTGGCCGCGCTTTTCGTGGCATTCGTAATAAGTTTTTTCGGATACTTTAATTATAGGAACGAATCCGAAAGGCTTGCAGTGAATATCAAGGGAATATTGTCGCAGTATGATTCGTTAAAGGACGAGACAATAGCCCTGAATTATACCATAAGCGAACTGAAGAACAGCGAGCAGTCATTGTATGACAGCATCAAGGCGATGGCGAAAAATAACGGCATAAAGATTAAGACAATAGAGAAAATAGTTTACAGGGATGCCGGTTTCGTCAAGCGAGACACCATATACATAAGCGGTTTGGAAAGCTGTGTCATAGATACGTGCATAGGCGACGAGTGGTATAAGCTCTGCATAAACGGAGACGCCGGATATTTTCAGACTGAGGTTTCTGCGAAAAGCGAACTGTATATAGTATGGTACGGCAAGAAGGAAACAATCTATCCAAAACGGATTTGGCCGTTATGCCTGTTCCAGAGAAAGCATACTGTCATACACGTGAATGCAGATGAGAAGAATCCGTACATCAATACGAATAACATGAAGGTAATCGAACTCGAAAAATAAAAACAGATAGAAAATGGTTGAATCTATAAAGAAAGCGTTCAGGGTATATCGTACATATAATACTGTACGCAGAATTTGGAAACGCGCAGAAGGGAGCCTTGCAAAATATGGTTTCGAGATGCTTCCTGACGGAAGAATAATGAGGGAGTGTACTGTGGCTATAAACATAGCGACTGCCAAAAACCGTGTTCCTTATATGAAGGAGGTAGTCACAAGGTCGTATGAGGAGAATATCAACACTCTCGCAGCCGTGCTGAAAGTCGTAAAGCTTGACGAGTATGTGGATGTTACTTATGACAACCTGTATTTTCTCATGCTCGACGAGAATGACAAGGATTATGACGACAATACCATTATAGCAAGATATGATATGGTCTTCGTTCCTAATTCCGATTATGAACCTGACTGGGAATCATACCTGACTTACGCACTTATGAAGAGAATAATCAGATGCTCGATAGCAGGCGTAAGTATTTTGGCGGTAATTCTGCTGCTCATAAATATATTGTAAAAATATCATTTTAGAGAATGGCAGGATTTATTAACAGAGGTATAGGTACCGGAATGTACGGAGGCCAAGTGACATTGCGTAAGAAGCTCGCGAATGTCAGGTTTACCGGCAGGGCCTATTCGCCTGACAATATGACATCGCTTTCGCAGGTAATATCTGTTCCGCAGAACAGCTGGCACCGCGCTGAAGGCATTGGAGGTTCGCAGCCTGCAAGTTATTCAGTACAGAGGGAGACTTGTAGGAAATACGCCGCAGAAGACGACATAGACAAAATACTTGATATTGTTTGTGACGAGAGTATTTGTTCGACAGAGCAAGACCGTGATTTCGCATATATAGAATCAACGGCTGACAAGATTTCTGAAAAAGTGAAGGAGAAACTGCCTGAATACTTTATGAAGTTCAGGTATCTCTACGGCCTTATGAATACAGATGATGTCTGGAGGCTTTTCAGGAGATGGATTGTCGATGGCAAGCTTGCATACCGTATAATATATGACGAAAAACAGAAAAACATAATTGACTTTGTAGAGCTTGACCCAGCGAATGTCGAAAAGATATGTGACAAAGACGGCAAGATACTGTATAAGGTCAGCACTAATGACTTAACGACGGGGAATGTCATAAACCTTACGTTGACTGAGCAGGAGATTGTTATCATATCTTATTCAGATGAAGATAACGACCTCAGCTATGTTTCAAGGCTTATACGTTCATTCAATACATTGAGGATTATGGAATCGACGAGAATTATATTCTCTGTCGTCAACTCCTCTTTGAAAATGAATTATGTCGTACCTGTCGGAGCGGTGTCGCCACAAAAGGGAAAGCAACGACTCGCGCAAGTTGCAGCAGACCAGGCTGAGCAAGTTGACTTCAACTGGTCGACAGGCGAGATAAAGACCAACGGACATCCGATGTTGCCGTTCTATAAGCAGATGTTCTTCGCCATGACTGAAGGCAGCAAGCCTGAAGTTTCGGTCTTGAGCAATAACGGTGGACCAGACTTGTCGAATATACAGCCGTTGACGTATTTCGCCGATAAGTTCCACGATATAACGAAAGTACCTCTTGCAAGGTTTGACAGACAGGCTGGTGCCCAATATACGATGAACGTCGAAGGAATACATAGGGAAGAAATCAGGTTCAGCAGGTTTATAGCAAGGCTTCGGAATATTTACCAGATGCTTTTTATCAAGCCTATCTATATTCAGATTTGTCTTGACAACGAAATAAAGGATGACATTTCTTTCCTTGCATCTTTGCACCTCGTATACCAGTCAGACTCAGTCTATCTTCAAATTAAGAAGCTTACAATCATACAGCAGAATATCAATGCTATTTCAGGTATTCTTAATTCGATACAGGTAACTGACGAACAAGGAAACCAAACACCATATTTCGACCCTGACTTCTTAATGAAGAAATTCTCGTTGTTCACGCCTGCAGAGCTTGAAGAAAATGAGAGGATTAAGAAGGAGAAAGCTAAGAAACGTAAAGAAGAGGCAGAAAAGGCTGCTACTGAGCAACAACCTTCTATGGGAGGTGATATGGGCGGTGGTGGAATGGATATGGGAGGTGGCGATATGGGAGGTGGCGATATGGGAGGCGGCATGGACATGGGCGGCGGAGGCGATATGGGAGGCAGCATGGACATGAGCGGCGGAGCTCCTGAAACCGGCGGCGCTCCAGAAGGCGGTGAACCTGCAGTTTAATGTTTAAAAAGATAAAGCGATGGAAGATTTTATAAAGATAGAACCGAAAGACAGTCTGAAAGTATCACGTGAAAAAATTAACAGAAATTTCAAGATAGTCAAAGAAGGAGTCGGAGCATTAAATACGAAGAGCATTCAGAAAAAGTATTATAATGCAACTATCGGACTTGAAGTCGGTTATTATTATGATTTAGGCGAAATCAGTGATGAGTTTCCACGACTGCCGAATACTATGACATCCGACGGCGACAGCCTTAAAGTCATAGAAGGTGAATTCACGTCAGCCAGAAGTATTTCTATGCCTTCGTCAACGACAGATGTGTCAAGCATACCTGACAGTTCTCAGATTTTCTGGGCTTACATAAACTGTACGTCTGTGGACTCAGGCAGATATTATTTCAGAGTTTTCAACAATAAAGGCATTGTCGTAAAATTTAGTTCTTAAGCAACTAAGAAGAATACCTGTAAATGATGACATATCCAGCCGACAGAAATTTGCCGGCTGGTTTTTTTATAAATAGAAAAAGACAGTTCAAATGCAGATAGATAAGCTTTTATTTTTCGATAAAATCGGAAAGCCATATAATTTCAGGTATGATGAGAACGAAGGTATCTATAAAGGTATTATCGTTTTCAAGAAGGTTTCTGTTGAGCTGTATGGTACTGAGACTATAAGGATTACTGAACTTATTGACGGAATACCCGTGTATCCGATGTCGGAATCCGGGAATCAAGAATTCCTTGCGCTTTACTGGGACCCCGTGAATAAGTACGTCGACGAATTCGGCATACTTGAATATCCGAGGGATGAATTTATAACAGAGACGTCTGCATTAAAATTTACGCCTCAAGACGGACCGGATGTCACCGATATTATAAGGTCGTCGAAAATAGAAAAGTATATAAAGCTTGCTGAGACATCTGAAGAGTCTGATGACGAACTGACGGATGCCGATATAAGGACTCTCGACATCGACATCTGCTTTTCAGCCGACGAAAGATATTTGTCCAAGACTTTTATGAGAACCCTTTATATCGACATTATAGATATTAAGGGTAAGAGAAAACATCTTGCAGAAATAACGATGTATGCTGAGGCAGTCTATGAGGACGAACGCCTTGCCGTGCTTTGTAAGAATTTCGGGTATGACGTAAAAACGTCTGATTCGCAGATATTCGCGGAATCAAACATACACGAACCGATTTATGATAGGATTCTTATTAACCGTAAGCGAAAGGAAATGCTTCTTGAAGGTCCTGACATATACCGTAGAACTGGTTCGTATTCAAGCCTTATCAAAGCCATAAAATTCTACGGCTACGATATGAGGATTTATGAGTATTGGTATGACTTGCATACCGGGAAGAAATTGCAAGTAAAATATCCAGGCTCGATACAACTGCCTTCTCTTGATTACAAGAAATCAAGTTACATATCGCTTGCCTATGATATTACAAAGGCTCTTAACGACATAAGCCCTGACGGAAATCCTGAAATCAAGGAGGTGTTCAAATACTCCATAGAGGACGCTAATATAAAACTTGGCCTGCTTAAAGACAAGCTCAATAATAAGTTTATGCCGGTAAGCAGCAGGATTTATGACATAACTGGCGAGACAATTTATTTCACGACAGCGACTCTTAATAATGTTATACAGAAAAGCAGATTCGATGACATTCTTGCAGGCGACGGCTTCGCATATACAAATGTCCTGACAAATGACGTGTTCATAACGTCCGACCTTATGTTTAACAAATACCTTGAATCATTATCTAAAGAGGAGCAGCCAATGACTCCTGCTGAAACGGTTGATGCGTTCATATCATTTGATAAAAACCACGACTATATAGATAACGAAAGCTTCGAAGATTCTGAAAGCTCAGAAGTTATTGAGATGTCAGGTAAGTGTATATGTGAATTCATACCGTCAGGCAGCATTGCGATAGGTGACAAGAATGTGCCAATATCAGCATATTCAGACGATTTGACGATAGGAGACCTTGATACCGGTGAAAAATATAGAAGGATAGTATGGAAGGCTGTTCATGAAGAGCAGGATGAAGAGATAACTATTGAAGGAACTTATGACGAAGTCTGTAAGGTATTGTTTAGGTTCAGGTATACAGGAAATTATACTGTCACCTGTTGCTATTATGACGCTTGCAATAATATGGGTATGACTAAGCCGGTCACCATATATGTACGGCCTCTGCAGATAGAGCTTAACGGATTCTATTACGACGCGAGAGAAAATCCTAACGCCGGAATGTATTCTGACGAGCAAAAGAAGACAGTCGTCGAATTTATCAGTAAGCTTAAAGAATATATTATGAGTCATGATGTCGAGGAATCAGATATGGACATGTATTACCCGTATTTCTATGACAATCTTGGTACGCTGTTGTTTTCGACCACTGATAATATAAGTTATGACGTATCGACCCATTGCGAGGATTCTGAGTCATCTGAAACGGTATATGACATATTCGACAGGCTGAGGTATGTTTGGAACGGTGTTACCGTCAGGCCATATACGTGGATAGTGATGTCATGCAATATAACGAGGATAACAGGCATAAAGGATATAAAATGGTCTGTCACGAAAGACGGAGAACTTGTTTATACGTCAGACAGAGATTATTTGTACTTCTTATATAAAGATGCTGGAAACTATACCGTGGGAATTACGATAACTGATAGGAACGACAACACTTATAATAGTATCGAGTCTCTCATAAAAGTCAGGAATGACGAAGACCAGGAAACAGTGAAAAATAATTTAATGCTTAAAAAACTTGAAATTACCGGCAAAATGTTGTTTATTATATAAAAACAAAACGGTAAACAAAACAAGATGAGAGCAAGTAAAAATCTGAGGCGTACTCTTTTTAAGAAATACTGGAAACAAATTGTCAAAGATTCTGACTTCCAATATGTGTCTTCTGTTGCTATATCTGGATATTTGATTTCTTTCAGTATCAAGATGAATGAAGACAGACAAACTTATGATTTCGTTAAGTGCGACGTCAGAAAGTTTATGAGTGACAACAGTACAAATAATGGGAAACGCCGTATTCAGAATGAGCCTGAATTGATTGATAGCTATCAATGTAAGAAAGGTTCTAAAGAGTTTGCTAAAATGAAAGCAAGTCTTTCAAAATTATACGGATTTCCCAAAGAAGATTTGAGCACTACTATAAATTCAAGTGTAAAAAATTTTATCGAAGCTATCGAGAAACAAGTAAGGCTTGAATTGTTTGAAATCGTATCTGCTAAGATAAAGGATTCTTTCAAGCAGGCTTTGCAGAAAGTTGTCGATGACTATGAGCTTAAAATCCTTATACAAAAGGACTGGATGGACGCTGATGAAGGTTCTCGAGAAATCAGAATTTTTGACAGGACAAATTTTATGGACTTGGGAACGATGTATTCCGATGACTTATTTAAGAGTCTCGATTCAGGAATTAAAATTTCAGTTGATTTGTAAACTATTAAAATAACAAATAAAACAGTTTTAAAATGAAGAAAGTATTATTGCTTTTTGCAGTCGTTGCGACAATGTTCGCAAGCTGCGCCAGAGTGGATTCCTCAGAGGTTGGAATCAAGTTTAAAAAATTCAGCCTTACCGAGCAAGGTGAGTTAAGTGCGACAACGTGTACAGGCTGGACGTGGTATAACCCGTTTACCACATCCGTGTATACTTATCCGGTTGTGGTACAACAAAAGGATTACGATTCGTTAAAAATTATGACAAAAGACGCTGCCATCTTTACGATGGACCCGTATCTGTCATATAAATTGAATCGAGCAAAGGCTATAGATGTATTCAAAACGTATCGTGCAAAATTGGGTGTTATTGAAGATGGCTATATCAAGACTTGCATTTATGATGCTTACAGAATATGTGCGAATAGATACACGTCAGACGAACTTATGAGCAATCGAGCGACTTTTGAGAATGACGTCAGAATTATGCTTGATTCATCCCTTGCAAGTGAAGGATTTGATATAAAAGAGTTTACATCACAGATAATTCCGCCAAAAAGTTTGTCTGCAATGATTGATGCGAAGAATGCTGCTGTACAATCTGCACTTAAGGCAGAGAACCAAGTAAAAGAAGCAGAGGCTAATGCAAAGATTGCTGTCGCGAAAGCACGAGGATATGCGGATTCACTGAAGGCAATGGCTGATGGAGAAGCTTATTATAACCGTACAGTAGCTAATTCCCTGACGCCTACTCTTGTACAGCAGTATGCCTTGGAAAAATGGGATGGAAAGCTTCCGGTTACGAATGCAGGCAATACTATCCCGTTCCTGAACATAAAATAAAAACTAATTACATTTTACCTTCAAAGCCTATGCAAGAACAGTGTAGGCTTTGAATTTTTGTAACAGTGAATCTGTTAAATCAATTCGATTCAGAGTAGTTCTTAAAAATTTAAAAAGATGGATAGAAAGGAAATAACGGAATATGAGGCAGGATGCCTCGTTAATAAATGGCAGATATTGTCAGAAGAATTCAAGCCTGAAGACAAAAGCAATATCATAGTCGCTGAAAGGAATGAAAAGAATCCGTACGTTAATTATTATACGTATGACGATGTCGACTGCGATGAGCTTATGGAACAGTATAAAGGCGTGCCTGTTATGTGGGCATACCTGAAGCGTGAACTGAACAGACTCGACCCATTAGGCATAAAGAACGTGAATTTCACGGTAGGAAAGCCTGATGACGAAAGGTGGAAGATGTGGGAAGAACAACGCCTTACAAGGGGATTTGACGACACCGAGCTTTGGAATCTTGATATGACTATTCTCGAATTCATAAAGCCAAGGCTGAAGGCATTCAAGGAACAAACTGATTCCATGCCTGGAGGTTCCGAATTTAAGACTCTTGATGAATGGAGGGCTGAGATAGATAAAATGATATATTGGATAGAAAACAAGACAAATGATGAAAGAGTCATTTATGAGAAAAGCCCAAAAAATAAAGAGAAATATGAAGAGGGAAAACAAGCTTTTATAAAATATTTTAATTTTCTTTGGTGGTAAATTTAAACATGATGTAATATGAATGAATTAGTTATTCTTATTCCGATGGTGCTGAATTTCATTATTTGGTTTCTGCACTTAAACGCGACACATGCAATGTCTATAACAAAATTATTAGGGCTTATCCTGTGCTCGATAATCCCTATCGTGAATATCTTTACGATAATCCTTTACATCATTTTCCAATCGATTGCGACAGCGACAAAGGAGAAGGACAGTAATTACGATGATTCAGGCATAGTTCTTGGTATATACAAAAACTTCGACCCTGAAACTATAAGTGGCAAAATTCTTATTTACTTAACCAAGAATAGATAGAACTTAGAGTTATGGACAGTAAGGAAATTTACGAGGTATTGCGCAGCTATTGCTCTGACAAGCGACCTCAGCTTTCAAGGTTTATAGTCATAGATGACACAGTTTATGTGTCTGACAGCTATTGTATGCTTGTAATGCCTGTCGAATACCTGAAATCAAAGGGATTTGACATTACGAAAGGGTTTGATACGAAACCAGATGACAGCACGCCTAAATTCAAAGCAGTTCCAAGTACGGCGGCAAAGGACACTGAGTATGTGACTGCGACAATAGAAGAGGTACACAATATCTCAAAGCAGTTTATTGAAGGTGAACACTCATGTCCGGAATGTGGTGGGGCAGGAACCGTTACCTATTGGTACAAGGGCAAGCATAGTGACTGGTATGACGAGAAAGAGCTTGAATGTCCAGTATGCAAAGGTACAAGGGAGACATTCAGGAATTATCTCTGTGAAATCTTTAAAGACATTCATGTCGATATGCAATGGTTCACGAGACTATACAACCTTATGAAGGTCTTCAGTAAGGATACTGTCAATATCTACATGACATCTGATACGACTCTTAGATTCGATTTAGGCGAATTTTATATTATATGGGCGAAGAAAATTGTACTCGACCCAGACCCTGATATGAAAGAGTATAAATTAAAACAAGAATAATTTTTAAGCAATATAATTATGGAAGGAATATTTGAAGAAACAGTGAACAACTTGAAGATAGGAAATCTTCAGCAGATTAACGAAAGCTTGTTAAATTTGTCAGTAGACAATGCCCTAAAGCAGTATGTCTATTTCAAGAAAATGGAAAAGTATGCACAGGAGGCAATGCTCAGATTAAAAGATGCAGCCATTAAAGAGGCTTCTGTAAATCTCAAAGGGAAGAAAGATTTTCCATATAATGATACAGTCGTGACTGTACGAAAGGCGGTCACAAAGTATAAATATGACGTTTCAACCGAATGGCGTGAGGCGAAACATGTCTGTGAAGAGGCTGACCTCGCAAGAAAGGTGATTGAAGATAAGTTGAAGATTGCAACTGAAGAATTTCCGTATGTAAGCAAAATTACTGGAGAAATTATTTCGGAATGCCCTAAGGAGCCTTCAGAAGATACGATAGTCATAAAACTTTTGTAAGATGGCATACATAGACAATAAAAAATATACTGAAGCTATCATAGAAAGCCAGAAAGCCGGCAAGGTTACCGATGAACTCGTAAAGTACTTTCAGATACATATCAAGCATCTGAATATGAGAAACCGGAATAATAACCCAGAAGAGGCGAAGGACTATGAGCAATATGCTATGCTTGAACTTCTTAAGATGTACAAGAAGTTTGACGCAGAGAAAGGGAATGCTTTTTCATTCTTTACGAACCAGATTGTGTTTTCCCTTAATGCCGCTTATAACCAATACCATAAGAAAGGCGTTGAATTCATATCGACATCTTATATAGATGAGGATGGTAATATCAAGGATAATTTCAGTATATAGGCCTATGGGATGCAACTGTAGAAGAATAACGGATTTAGGTAAAAAGATAGGTAATATGGTTTTCCAAAAATGGAAAGAAGCCTGTCAAGAAACCAAGAAAAAGACAGAAGTCATAAATAGAAAAAGGATTATAGACGATGGACACAAGAAAAGTTTATGACATGAGGGTATGGAATTACCGCGATTTCAAGTCTGTGATAGACAAGAGTCGTCAGACAGACTTGACGAAAAACCGTGGGTATGACGTATCTGGAAAGGGTATACTTAACAAATGTGTCAGCAAGTATCTGTACAGGGAGTCGAGATTCTCGATGTTTCTGATGTATGTCGATAAAATGATGGTGCATTTTATTAACAGCATAAAAAGGATACAGTTCTATAATAACTTTTCAATGAAAGAAGATGATACATCTCTAAATATATGACTGTTTTTGTTTTTGTTTTGAGTTTTGTTTTGTTATTTTGTTTTGGGACAGCCGCGTGAGGATTCCGTGGCTGTTTTTATTTTTGCCGTCGTCCATAAATATAATGAATAACAAAAATTTTCAAAGATGTCAGATTTCTATAAGTTGACTGATTCGATACTCGTCGAATATGTAAAATATAATGAGGTGAAAGATGAGCCTCTCGCTGTTAAATACCCTGAAGTTTCTGGTAATTACTTGTCTTTAAGCGAAGGTGTCTGTGTCGTAAAGGACGGACGCTATTATAACAGGAGGTATATATTTTCTGATAATTTTCAGGATACGTTTAATGACATGATGACGAACGTGTCTATGTCTAATACCATTATGTCAACGAAGATTAACGGAGGTAAATTCATAGACCCTAATTTTAACGGAGAGCCTTGTTATCTTGATATTGACAACAAGTTTACGCCGACAGCTGACATGGTATATCATTCGAGCGAGAGGATGTACTATGATACAGTGACATTGTATTTTACAAGGAGCGGACTGAATCTCTCTGCATATAAAGGATATGTTCTTGAGATACGTAATGTAACTACGTCAGAAGAAAATGATGTCATACTCGCATCCATAAGACTTGATGCAGACACGAGGTATATTTTGTGTCCGAAGCCTGAAGTCATTGACGGTAAATTATACGTTAAGAAGATAGTCTTACGAATACCAAGCGTTGCCTACATAGCAGAGGACCCTGACATAGAGTCGTTCAGGAATGCCTGCACGGTAAATGACTTGAATAATTCTTATAATAAGATTTCACTTATAGGCATTACGAATAAGATTGTTTCTGACGGAATATTTATGACCTATGACACTGAAGTCATAACTGCTGCAAATGTCGTAACAAAAACAATATCGGACATAGGGCTTGACGTAAAGCCTTCTGGCTTCGGTGAATATTTTGAGATAAACACACTCGTAAATGACGGCAGGTCTCAGTTAAGCGATTTGTTCAGAAGCAAATATGACAGTTTCGTTCTTGATTATGAGATAACTCTTAAAGAGCATTATATCGCTGAAAGGACATACGACGTCGATTCTTTGGAAACAAGCAGAGTAAATGTCATAAAGCATTTCGACATCGGGGACGTTAGTGACGAGACAGAGGAGTGTGATGAACAAATTACTTACAGACCGGTGCTGAAGACGCATAATACCGTAAGTTTTGACATAAACGTCGCCCTGAAGATTACGTCTGTTTCAGACGGCAGCATTTATACATACAATGCCTCTTGCTCATACGGTACAGGCGAAGGCGAAAACGTGTCGAATTACGGTAAGAGGATAAAGGCATATATAAGCAGCTCGGCAAACCTACTTTCAGTCAATGTCTATAATAAGCGTGATAAGTCAGATGAGATGAAGCCTGTTCTTCAAAACAGTTCTGTCACGTCTATAAACAGGAAAGCGACTACTGTGGAAATAGCGTCTTTCATAGAAACTGCTGATATTCAAGTATCCGTTTCTGACGTGAATGTTTCTGACATAACTTTAAATGACTAATCATGAAGATTCCTGACACCTTAAAGGATATGATATGTATGGGCAACCAATGCCTTATGATTATAGAAGCGTTGGAAAAGCAGCGCATAAAGATACCTGAGAATCCAGTCGTAATCGTAACGAAGCTGACAGATGAGATGACAGCTGAACTCGGTGCCATGAAAGAAGAACTCGCTGCGATAGCTGAACAACAGGCGAAACTTGCTGCTGAGAAGGCGGCAGCACAGACTTTGTCGGCGGCGAAGACTTTTTATACAAGTGTCCAAGAGGCGAAAACCGTGGAAGAAAGAAAACAGCTTAGCGCGAAAGAAGCTTTGAAAGGTTCCCTTACACGTGAAAAGAACAGGATACAGAAGGAATTCAATGAGAGAAAAGATGAATTCGAGGAACAGATTAACGACCTTAAAGAAAATTACAGGCTAAATCTTGAAAGCTTTGAGACATATATCAAAGAAGTAACAGTCGGATATTTGACAGAAGGCGGCTACGGCCATAAGTTCGTATATAAGAGGTGTGCTGAAATGGAAGACATCATGCAAGAGTATATGGAGCCTGCCCTTAATGACCTTGCGACTGAAATCGTGAACGGTATTACTGAGAGCGCCGCGCCTGCTGTGCTTGGTTCCGCCGTCGACAACGTCATTTATAAGATATGCCTTATTGTTGACCATATCATAAAAATAGCGAAATATATAAAAGAGATTTCTGGATATATCAAGTCTCTACGCGATATTATGGAGGAACTGAGAATTCCGGAATTCAGTACCATACCTGACAGGATAACTGCTTTGGATGCAAGCTCGATTATTTCTTTCGTGCCTGACAATTCGCTCGGTAATGCCGTAAGCAAATATGACGACCAACTGTCGCAGTCGAGGGATAAATTTGCGTCTGCACGGAAGTCGATAGCCGACAATATGCAGAAGAATTACAGCTGCATAGACGATAAGAGGAAAATGTATGCAAGGTACTATTATAATATAGAAGAGGACGGAGCAAGCGTGTATGCTGCAGATATTTATAGGAAGACCGGCGAAGGCAACAGTGATAAGGATTATATTTTCCTATACCATATAGACTATCCTGCTATGGATATGATGGAGATACTTGCCATGGGTGCTGACGAAACTGAGAAGATAAAGAAGGAGACTGAATCAGGTAAGCAGAAATCAACTACGAAGACGAATTTGAAGGTGAAAGTGACGTCATCCGGTAAAGTTTATATTTCAGAGTAATTTTCAAAACAATAAATATATAAAACTTAAATTAGATAGGCAAATGGGAAAAAAATTTTTTGAGGCCTATATGACGGCTAAAAAGTCAGGTTGCAATATGGAAGATTTTTCCAATGTCAACAATACTTTTTTCAAAGGCAAGATTTCCTTTATGGAATATGCAAAGCTTATGAACAGAATTGAAAATAAGAAATTCTTTTACCTAAGTGAATGCGCGGCAGCCCTTGAAGAACATCCAATAGATGAAATAACATTTGAAGTACCTCAGATGACTGTTGTTGACGGTGATGAGAATACAGCGACAAACCCTATGATTTCTGTTGTTAACGGGAGCAATGAGGAATTCGCGACAATCAAGGTTACCGGCACAAGCATAGAGGTAAAGCTTAATTCGATACCTACGATGCAGGACCAACAGGAGATAGTAAGCGATATAGACGTATGGCTACAGAACTATATCTATTCGCGCTATCCTGAAACTGTCATAGAAAGGGATACAGATATACATGGAAACTTTACGTACAGGATTAAGCAAGACGCCATAGAAAACGCTGGACCTATTCAAATGCCTTCTGGCGGCGATAACGGATTTTCAGGCGTGCGTAATGGTTCCGGTGATGCAATAGTAGGACAGAAGAAACCTGTCGTACCTGAAGAAGAAAGTGAATCGAGCGAAACTGTTATTGTAACATTCGGTGAAAGCAACGAGCCTCTGCTTGCCACCAAGGAACAGTTCATGAAATACAGGTTTGCTCAGAAAGACGGCAAATATAATATGCTTGACTATCCTAACGTAGTGAAGACATATTTCGGCGGTACGCCTATAACACAAGATGAGTATCTTGACATAATCAGCAGATATAACGACTACCTTGTGAAATATCAAGATGTAACAGAAGGCGTGCTCGGCGCGATAGCCGGCGGCGTGCTCGGTATAACTATCGGTCCTTCAATAGGAAAGGCTGTTGCGAGCGCGTTCGGATGTACGAAAGGTCCTTTCTACGAATTCTTGACATCAAGGGCGTTTACAACAATTCTTGGAGCTTATATAGGTGGCAAGAAATAAAATTATAAATAGAATAGTAATACTTAATAATATAAAGCTATGGGATTACATCATTTTAGGAACAGCACAGCAGCTGTCAAAAAATACGAACCGGTTGTAACGTCGTATTCAGATATAAACTTGATTCTTCCGCCTGCATTGACGAAGAACGAGCTTTTTATAGAGCACGTTCAACAGATAGACGGTCTTGATAACTTGTATCCGACTATTCCGACGATTAACCAGCAATACTACCAATCGACGAGAACGTATGCAGGTATGCCTACAACGACAAACGTAGACCTTACCGTTACGATGACTCAGAACTTGGACAATACTCACGTCAACTACATATATAATACGGTTATGGAATGGTACCGTCTTATCTATGATGAAAAAACAGCTCAAAAGAGTTTGAAGGTTGATTATTGCGGTAGTGGTCTTATCACTCAGTATGACCGTGATGATTCAATTTGGCGTGAATTGATATTGTCTATGTGTTACGTTACCGGTCAGCCTACAGGTCTTGGCGGTATCAATACTGTTCCTGATAATAATGCCGCTACTCTTCAATTCCATTTGATGGTTGACGTTGCCGAAATACGTACGAGAGGTATCGATTTCTAATATAATTAGGAATGGAGCAAAAAAATAGGTTTTCACGGTCGGAAAGAGACAGCAAAGTTTTATGTAAAAAACTTACTGGTTTCTGTGAAATTGATGGTATTGAATATGTTATGGTCTGTCTGCCATTGTCGCAGTCAGACCATTCTTCTTCGGACGCTGCTAAGAAAGGTAAAGAAGAAGGTGATATTATGTCATTTCTTATCAAACGTGAAGCTTTTGCTAATAGTAAAAACTTGACAAGAGACGAGCTGTTTTACAGGATAAACCGTCTTGCTGGCAGGTCCAAAGCCGGTGAAGCAATTACGCCTATTGAGATTATATCTGTTGACGATGTATTTCGTACGAATTATTCTGATATAGATATTATACATCTTAGAACAGCTCCTGACTCTTTGCAGGCTAATATAGAAGTTAAAGAAACTTTTGATAATGGAGAAGCAGAATTTCCTTTAAGATATTCTACACAAAATACGGAAGAATCCGAAGATAGTCCTTTTGATTTAGTTGTACGTCATGCTATGAATAAAGGACAGTTTATTAAATGGAGATTTGTTATAGGTATCAGTGGAAATAAAATAAGTGCATACTTTTGTAGTAGACATTTCTGGAATAAAGTTATAGAATTCTGGAATAACGGCTATAAACATGCTGACAAGTATAATAAGAATCAGTATTATAAAAGTTTTCATGTAGGAGAATCAGATTTAGAATCAATATCTAAATATGATAAATGTATTATAACAGATACGACTGAATATAAGAAAGACGGTCCTGGTATCGTAGATTATAATAATGACTCACTTCTTTCATTACGTGAATTCATAGCGAGAAAAATGCTTGACAATAAAGTTTTATTCAGCTGCTGCGAAGGATTATCATTAGGTTCTTTTAAGGACTTTTCTCTAAAATTATAAATAGAATTAGAATAACATAAAATTTTAATAACATGGCAATAGATTCATCTTTAAAGCATAATTCTGCCGGAGTTTACACTCTTATTATAGATAAGAGCCAGCAGTCTAACGACATGCCAGTTAGTCCTACGAGACAAAGGTTGCTAATAGGCTTTTCTAAGCAAGGTCCTGTTAACAGGCCTGTACAAGTCAATAATTATACGGACTTCGTAAAGATGTTCGGTGACATTGACAGAAGTCTTGAGAAGTCAGGTAGCTATTTTCACAGAATGGCTAAAATGGCATTGAATACAAGTTCAATACTTGTTCTTAATCTTTTGAAGACAGAAGAAAGTAAAGACAGGGTTCCTAACGCAGGCATATCTGTTGCTTCTGATGTGGCAAACAATAATATAATGTCATTGCCATTATCTGGATGCTATGACACTTCAGTATTCTGGATTCCTGATGCTGAAACTTATGGTTATACTGTATCTAAGTATTTCGACCCTCAAGAGGTAAAACCTCAGATATTGAACTTCGTAAATATCAATAAGAAACCTGTAAGTATACTTGTAAAGAGGTCTTCTGAATACAACCGTATGGGTTATAACATGACAGTTAAGGACTGGTATGGTGATGAAGAAATTCCTTCATACCTTAACCCAACTTCTATTGTATCTGATTACTTCGTAGATGTTTATATCGTTCAAGGTGATTTCGGCCCGAAATGCGAGATTAAGCCAGAACCTACAGGAACTCAGTTTGATGACGGAACAGCATGCCAGACAGAAAAAAGCATTCCTGTGGAAAAAGATAAACAATATTACAGATTTACCTCAGACATCACATACCAAAACTATTTCGATGAAAATGGTTTCAAAGCTGACAAACTTCAAGATTTCTTGAAGATTCAGTCTGTAAAAGTTCTTGCCACTTATACTGGCTGTCTTATTCCTAATTTCGTGAATAAGCTTGGTATCAATGTCTGGATACAAAAACTTATCAATGACGATACGAACTATACAGGTGTTATCTGCTATGAAAATACTGAATTGGTAGAGAATGCTGAAACTAAGTCTGGATATGACAATCAAGATATTATTGATGAAAAGATAGACATTATCGGCCATAAACTTGTACAGAAGCTCCTTGACCCTGAATCTGAAATAGAAGATTCTGAAGGAATAGAGGTCAGTATGTTGTCATACTCTGGTAAAGTATCTGCATACGGTGAAAGTAATGGCTTGTATAGGAAAGTAAAAGCATATACGAATGAAAGCCTTAATCCTAATGAAATCTATGTTGATAAAGATGAAAACATTAAGGCAGGCGATTATTTTGTATCGGATGTTGCTGTCGGCAGGTTGACAAGAGTATATAATGTTGAAATGGTAGAGACTTCTGTTGAGGAAAGCTCAGAGGCTGTATTCAAAAAAGTCATTTGCTATGATTCATTGCCTTTCATTGATGATGAGAGCAACGTATGTGTAGCTAAACAAGTTGATGATGCTGTAAAGAGCTATCAATGGATATGCCTTAACGGATTCAAGCTTGAAGCTCGACACATGCCTGGTATCGGTGAACAGCAAGAACCTTTTGCTGTTGAGAAACAACAAGAGAATATTCTTTCTATTCTTGAAGAAAACTATGACAGGGATGATGTTAACAAACCGGAATACAGTTTGTTCAAATCGCTTGTGGATAAACGCATCTTACAGTTCAGGTATCTTGTCGATACATTCGGTAACGGTATTAGTCCTGAATCTAAGAAAGTGTTTACAGAGATTTGTCAAAAGAGACTTTCTCTTGCGATTATAAACGGACCTTCTGTAAAAGAGTTTAAGTCTGCTGAAAAACCAGGACCTGTGTTCCGAGGCAAGAACGGAATCGTTTCTGCAGAATACATTTCTAAGGGAGGTAATCCTAACATCCCTTCTCAGTTCAAGTATTCTTTACCTAAAGAAGAGCAGGGTGCTTCATTCGGCGGTTACTTCTATCCTTATGTAAAGATACTCGATAACTCTATAGAAAAATTCGTTCCGCCTTCAGCAGCTGTTTCGAATCTTTTCTATAAGAAAGGTGATTTCCCTTGGTACTTGGTAGCAGGTACTGAACTTGGTGTTCTCGGTGACGGCGTTAAAGGTGTTGAGTCTACGATAACTGATGACAACCGCGATTGGCTTGAACCATTCGGATTCAACAGTATCGTGAAGATAGACAACTATGAGGCAGTTATTTACGGTAACGTTACTGCTAAACAGTCTCCAAAGTCTTCATTGAGTTCTTTGCACTGTACTGATACTTTGATATATATCGTTCTCAGTATAGAAAGCATTTTGCAGAAATACATATTCGGTGTATATCATAACGATGACAATACCCGTCGCGAAATCAAGAGTATCGTCGATTCTTTCCTTGAAGACATAAAGAGAGCAGGTGGTATCTATGACTTCAGTACAGTAATGAACAAATCGAATAACACCAATGAAGTCATTGATGCAAACTCTGGCGTTATCGATGTCGGATTGGAACTTGCTAAAGGTCTTGAGAAAATTACTCAAAGAGCAACTATCTACAAGACTGGTGTAATATCTACATTGTCATTTGGCGAATAATGGGATTAAGGGATTTCAACATATTGCCTCCTAATTATTTGGTGACTGAAGATAATTCAGCTGTTGAGATTAACTCCGAAATCGCGGAGTTAATCCAACAGATGAATGTTCTGTTTTTTACAAATAGAGGTGAATTGCTGAATATGCCTGATTACGGATGCAATCTGAGCGACTACCTGTTTAAGACAAATTATAATGAAGATATGGTCGAGGCTGACATCAACGACCAGATGAAACGTTTTGTAAATACGACTGAAAATGTCACATACGAACTGTCGGTAAAATTTCTGACATGGGAAAAAGAAGTGTGTATGGAAGTGGATGTCGACATCAAAAACCTGAAAACTAATGAAGGTACGGTGATGAGGTATTACGCATAATTTTTTAGGAATTTTCAAAAAAAATAAATATATAAGAAAAACTTATAATAACAATGGAAAATAAGAAATATATCGTTGAGAGTTTAAGTGACGGTGTCTGCTCAAGTTCTGCGGACGGCGGCGATATTGTTCTTGAAGGATGCTTCACGACATTTAACGTGAAGAATCGTAACAACAGGATATATGACTCTAAGAATTTCCTTGAGAAGCTTGATGCTCTTACGGAAAAGATTAAGAATCATGACCTTCTCGGTGAGCTTGAACATCCCGCTAATATGAGGTATGTGTCTTATCAGAACGTTTCTCACATAGTTGAAAGTCTAAGCTATGACCAAAAGACAGATTCTATAAAGGGTCGTATCAAATTATTAAATACTCCTTCAGGAAGAATCGCGAAGACTCTTATAGAAAATAAAGTGCCTCTTCATATATCTTCAAGGGCTATCGGTACTTTGACACCTGACAATCATGTCGTTGTCGAAGAACTTATAACTTATGACCTTGTTGCTGAACCAGGTTTTGAGAATGCAGTTCTCCATGCAGTTAACGAAAGCAAGGGCGCGGGTTCTGACGCTCTTATAAATGCCGTTAATGCTTTGAGTTCACAGAAGAATGCCAAAATGAAGAGCCGTGTAATACTCGAGTCTTTCGATGGCGCCGATTTGTACGAATTGCAGGATGAAGGTCAGAAAGAACCTGAAAGCGGAAATGAAAAACCGAAAATAGACGGCAAGTCTATTATAGGTGAATTCCGTAAGGCGCTCGGTATGAATCCTGGCAAAATGGACATAACAGTCGACAGCGATATGGGTATCTGTTCTGTTGAATCAAATTCTGATACAGCAATAGTTAATTTCGTAAACGACCATGTTGAGGTTGAATTCGGAAAGAATGTAACAGGTGAATTCACAGGCATAATCAATAACGCTGTTGAACAATGTCTGAACAATATTGGTGCGAACATTACTGACGGTCCAACCGTACAAGACGGAAAGACATATTTCTTTGTAAGTGGAATCAACTTTAATAATTATTATATGGAACAGAAGTTAGGCAACCCTCAAGATGTCGTAACAAGACGCGACATGGATAAATACACTAAGTATTTGTCTGAATACTTGAATAAATTGAAAAAAGGTGTCGTTACAAGCGAAGACGTAGAAAAGTATACTGCATATCTTTCTGAACATCTTGCAGCTATGAATAAAAACGTAGTTACAAGTGATGCTATGGAAAAATATACAGGCTATCTGTCAGAACATCTTAAAAAGATGAATAAAGACGTTGTCACATCAAAGGATATGGAACGTTATACAGCATATTTGTCTGAACATCTTGAAAAGAACACGGTAACGGCTGAAATGCTTGAAGGATATACAAAATATCTTTCTGAAAGTTTCGATAAGGTTCTTCAGAAGAACAAGCAGCTTAATGAAAAAATTGAGATGCTTCAGAAGTATACAGAATATATCTCTGAGTCTCAGACTAAAATCAACAAAAAGCTTAGCGGTAAAATGCAGAGCATAGTTGAAGCTGCTGACAAATCTATAGAAGACATCAAGATGATGGTTGAAGGTAAACAGCGCAGTACTGAAGACACTCAACTTCAAAACCTTGTGGAATCTGTAAATTCTATTGCTTCGTCTATTAAGGATACAAACAACAAGATGGAACAACAGAGTCAAGCCATAAATGAACAGAAATCTGTTACAGAGGCAGAAAAACTTATTCAATTTATGCCTGACTACTTGAAAGAATCTTGGAGCGCTCTTTCTGACAACCGTAAGAAAGAAATCCTTAACGAAAGCAAATTGTATATTATCGGCAGTGTAGACGCAGCTGTTCGTTTCTGGAAGACAAGGAATCTTACGGAAAGCGTAAGCAGTCAAGATACGAAAAAATATCTTTCGGAATCTTTGAGGAATCAGAACAGGAACGTCCGTAATGAAGGAAAAGTACAGGCTTCTGTCGCTGAAGAGATAAAAAGACGTTTGAAATACGGATTCTAAAATGAGGAAATTTAGAAAAATATAAATATAAAAGCTAACGCTTCGGAGCAAGAAAGAAAGGAACTTATTCCGGTGTTGTGAATTGTTTCAAAAGTGTAACTTAAAAATTTGATAGAAATGGAAATCAATAGTGTAAAAGCCCTTCAGGATTGGGGCAAGGTGATTGAAGAATCAACCGGAATAAAAGACCCTGTAAAAGTTGCTTGGATGTCTAAAGTTTGCGCTATCCAAGATAACGACGATAAAATGAAACCAATTTTGGAATCTGCTTTCTGGGGACCAACATTGAATCCGTCAATGACTATGCAAGGCGCTGGCGCAATTCAATTCCCTAATGGTGGTGAAAATGGTTTCTCTGGTGTACGTAACGGTTCAGCAGATGCAATCGCTTCAAGTGTAGCTATCGCAATGCAAGCAGCTGCTCAAACAATCGCTCTTGACTTGTTGGCAGTTGTACCGGTATCAGCTCCTCAAGGTCAATATCGTTTCTACGATACTGTTTACGAAGGTGGCCGTATCAATGGTGACTTGCGTACTTACGACAAAGATGGTAATGTAAGCTACAAATTTACAAATGCAGTTGCTGACCCATTGCTTGTTGAAGTTGTTGAAGCTTCTGAAGAAGGTGCAGAATTATTGAAGAAAGTTATCGAAGCTGAAGGTTCTGAAGCTCCTGTTATTGAACAAGGTGATTTCAAATTGACATTCGTTGAACTTGGCTTCATCTCTGGTAAACCAATCTTCTTAGTTGAAAGAAAAGACGCTAAACCGGGTGAATTCAATGCACGTCGTTTCAATGGCGCTCAAACTCTTGCAGAAGCATTCGAAGGTATCTTCGTATTCGGTCAAGTAAATACGAAAGAAAATCACATCACTGCATTCACAGGTCGTGACTTCTATGAAAACTCAGTAGAAAAAACTGGTTCAAAGAATCCTTACGACAACAATTTCGGTGTAGAACCATTCGAACGTGAAGAAGGAGAAGCTACTACAGTTAACTTCTTGGGTGCTAAACGTACTTCTTTCGATTACAAAGTAAGAACTTACCAAGTTGGTTTCTCAGCTACTTGGGAACAAATCGAAGATGCACAGGCTGACGGTCAAGACATCATCGCTCAAATCGAAGGTGATGCTCTTAACGAATTGTCTCAATCTACTAACAAGTACATCTTAACTAAGATGTGGGAATTGGCTGGCAAACATGCTGACCGTCTTGAAGACAGAGGCGAAGTATTGAACACTTACTTCAAATCAGTTGCAGATGCTGACGAAGACATTCCTGCTGCTTACAAAGATTACAAACAAGTAGTTGTTGACAACGGTGGTGAAACTTCGTTGACACTTCAAGCACGTGTAATGCGTAAATTGTTGTATGCTGCTAACATCATCTCTCACGATTCTCGTTTGTCAGGTGGTAAATTCTTCGCTATCGGTTCTACTCAGTTCGTAACTGCAGTACAATCTGTAGCAGGTCTTACTCAAATCACTTTGCCTAACAACGTTCAATCTGTAGCTGATGCTCCTAATCCAATTGGACAGGTAAGCAACATTACATTGTACCAAGACCCGAACCTTCCTGTAAACTATACAGGCGTTTTGGTTGGTCGTATCACTAAACCTAATGACCCAGGTTTGATTTTCTTACCATACATTATGGCTAAGAAAGTAACTACGACAGCAACTGCGACATTCGCATACGCTGGTGCAATGAAATCTCGTTTCGCACTTCTTGCTGCTGGTCACTATCCAGATTTGCAATACTTGCGTTTCGATATGGCATTTAGCCCATCAATCGAACTTGTGTAATCTAACACAGTTAGAAACAACCAAGAAGGTCTTCCGTAAAAAGAAGACCTTCTTTTTTATTGTGGTTTCTTGTAAAATGTTGTTTTTTATATACAAACAAGTACAAACAACTAAAAACAAAACAAAAATGGAAACAAGTATTTTTAAGACAGGCAGAACATTTGAGTATTCAATTGTTGAATTGAATGGAAATCCAAAGGAAATAGAAAACGTATTGGGTATACGTATTGGTGAGACTGGTTCCCTTCCTTTAATAGAGGCATTATTGGAAGGACCTATTTATGCTATTCTGCAGACAGAAAAATGGGTGAATGTCTTCGGTAAGGAACAACAGAAAAAGACAATATTCGGAATAGATGTCTGGGATGCTTTAAAATGTCCACCATTTATAAGATGGGATATATGTAACCATCCTGTTATAGAAGGCTGTTGCGATACGATTGCATACGGACATTCAGGCGATGACTTTGGATATGGAGGATTTATGAATGTTGTCGCATATACCAAAAAAGAAGGTGCTGAGAAAATGCTTCAATGGATAAAGCAAGTTGATGAAAGACAAGAGAAGCTTACAAATTTATATAATACTGGAATGACTATCAATGCAATATAGAATGTTGCTTTTATTACAAACAAGTACAAACAAATAAAAACAAAACAAAAATGGTAACAAGAATTTTTAAGACGGATAGAGCATGTATTTCTAAGTCTAACAAAAAAAGTATTTTTGTGGGTGGAGTTGGATTTATAATCTGTGTATTAAGTATTTTTATTACATTTGCAGTTATAGCTTTTATAACTATTGGAAATGCGCAAAATTGTAGTAATCAATGTAAGAATATACAATGCAAGCATGCTGAGATGGTAAACTGTAATCAATAGAGTCTACACAGTTAGAAATAACCAAAGAAGGTCTTCCGTAAAAAGAAGACCTTTTATGGATTTCTGGTAAAACGTTGTTTTTTATATAAAAACAAAATTGCAGTTATGGCAGCAGCATTAACATTTGCTATCATTTTAGTCACAATCGTACTTTTGCTGACTGACAGAGTCTTTAAAAGAAATGTGGCTATCAATTTATCAATTGAAACCGCTAAATCAGTAACTACTGAAGATGACATCAAAGCTCTCGAAGCTACATTTTCAGACTTGAAGAGGTATGCTTATAGCGATGAAGAGTATGACACTGCGGTCAAAATGCTCTATGATGTCGCAAACAAAAGCATAAAGAGAGCAGAACTTCAGAAACTGAAAGACATTTATTTTTCCAATTTGATGAGAAAATACTAAAATACTATCAATACAATATGGGATTTTTTGATTTATTCAGGAGAAAGAAAAAATTTGACTTGCGCAAAGCCTGTGTGGAGGTTTACGGTGATGAATTCGGACAAATATATGACAAGCTCAGTAGCGGCGAGCCAGTCGCTGGATTTATAGAAACATGCGCAATAATCGATATGATAGAGAAAGTACGCAGCCAACATGAAGACGAAAAATAAATTTTATAATTATGGATAACGAAGAAATCAAGCAATTCATAGTGAAAAATGTAAAATACGAAGAGCATTTATCCGATATTGTCTGTCAGATTAAGGATGAAGACTTTCAAGCGAAAATTCAAAATGTTTTGAAATATCTTGATTGCGACGCGTATAATGAGAGCGCTCGTGAGGGATTCAGGATATTCGCAAGGCATCTTCTTGAAGTAATTAAAAAGAAATGACGCGATTTCGTTAAATCTGGGACATTTTTACTCAATAGCAAGTAATTTAATTACATTTGTTAAAATAATCAAATAATGGCGAGAAAATTAGTATTGTACAAGGGTGACGACAAACACCCTGAAAACGTGAAGAGCTGGCTCTCAAGATACGGAGCCGAAGATGTCGACAAGTATGAGTATAAACCGGATACTTATTACTTCGTTCAAAACAGGAAAGTCAGATATATCCCGGAATACATGCTTAATATGCTGAAGGAGTATATCGACTATACTGTGATGCGTCCGAGGAAAGCAATTTTTTCTTAAGTCCTTACTATGAATGGTTTTCAGGAATTCCATAAATATAAAGGTAATTTAAAACTTTATAAAGATGGAAAATAATTCTGGAAAACAAACGCAGGTAAAAGAGCAAGGCAACATAGTCGATTTGGCTATGCAGATGTTCGCAGGCGGCATTGAAAAGAATGTAGCGGAAATCGCTTTGAAAAACATGCAGTATGACAAGGCAGTCATCAATGATGTCCTTGAAAAAGTATGGGGCAAGAGCGACCATTTTCGCAAGTATTACAACCAAAGGATTCAGCAGTTCGGAAGCTTTAACGAGAAACTGAGAGACACGTTGCAAAAGGATTCCAATCTATTTGCTGCGAAAGCTCTTGAAACATTAGGCTTCTTGGAAGGTTTGTATCCGATGTCAAAAATCGAGAACAACAGTCTCTTACTTTACGAAGCTGCTCCACAATTCGCAGCGAAGCTTATGGAGTACAGTCAGTCTGTTGAGGTCGTTAACGACTATATTCAGGAGGTACGTAAGCTGATAACTTCCGACATTTATGCCGTTGAAGCTATGAGGGTTATGGCAGGTTGCCGTAAATACGCAAACAGTCCTCTTTATTCCGAATTTGTTGAACGACTTTGCTCTGAGATAGAAGACAATATCGGACGTAATGACGATGAAAGGAAACCTCTTGACAAGATTCTTGAAGGGTACGGACAGTTGCCGATAGTAAAGAAATATCTTGAAAAAATCAATCCGGCGCCTGTTGAATGTAACAGGAAACCAATGGACAGATATGTTCTCCCTGTTATGGTGAAGGAAAACGGGGATATTCTTTTTGGTATCAAGGATAAGTTGTATGTACTCGAGAAAGCGAACGAATTCATACACGAGACACAGTTGAAATACCACGAGCCATCAAGCAACAGAACGATAAGGTTCGGTACCGTGCTTGAAGGCATAGGCATGTTTAAGAATGAAGGTACAAAGCTTTCATATTATAACAATGTCATAACAGTCGGTGTCAACGGCATGTTTTCAATCAATGAGGCTGAATATTCAGATTTGTCCGGATATGTTCTTTCAGAGGCTGTAAGGCGTGCATCCCTTCTTTCTGATGTCAAGTTTGACGTAAGGCGTATGTCTGAGTTCATAGAAAACAGGATGTTCATAAAAGACATATCTGACGTATGCAAGACTGAGATGTTCGCAAACGACGTCAATTCGAATGTAGCTATATTCCTTGAAGGCAAATACAACAGGAACAAGTATTGCGTGTTCTATGTCAGTGAGGGCAAGTCGATGTTGAAAGACTACAAAGACCTCAACGAGGCGGTAAGCGATATGTCTAAATGGACGTCGCTTGACGTGAAGACTATGATGCGTGAAAGACTTATAGACTACAACAGCAAGTCTGTAACGAACGAAATGAAGAAAATGATTTATGACCATGACCTTGAAATACTTGAAAACCTTATGAATGTTACAGACGGTCTCAATCCTAAGGATAAAGGTCAGAAGCAGAAGCTTGACGAAGTTCGTGCATTGATTGCAGACTATACAAATAAAATTCGTGAAAAGAAAGAAAATATCTAATTATGCCATTCTTAACAGGTTCAAATAACAGGTTCAAATTTTTGTTCCCAGCGTCGTTTGTGCCGGAAAGTATAGCTAAGAGATATGCTCCACTGATTAAGAGACTCCCTGACTATCCCGTAGATAATGTCAGGGATTTTCTTAATCTGGCAATTCAAGGCGTGCAGATTCCGCTCGGCATACAGCAGACACCGGTAACGCAGGGAGACCAAGGCTCGAGGGTACAAAGGCAATACAGAGGCAATGTAAGTATCCACGGACTTTCCGAAGGAACGATGACAGTATCTATGAAACTTGATGAAGGATACCTCGTATTTTTCATAATGGCTGACATCTGTTACTATTACTATTCACATTTCGGCGAGAAATATCTGCCTGAGGCTTTTTATCTTACGTTCCTTGATAACAGGAACCTTGAATTGTACAGGCTGAAATTTTCTGAAGTTCTGTTTACACAGGTAGGCCAGCCGCCGCAGCTTGACTATTCAAGTAAAGCAATAGATATGCAGAAAATAGACTGCACATTTGCAGTAAAGAAAATAAAATTCGTTCTTGAGAACGAAGAATATGAAATACCTTCGGAATACGAAAAAGATTACGTTTTCTAAATTGATTAGATAAAATGAAATACAGGTCAAAGATTCTCATTAAGGATAAACAGAGGAAACAGGTAATACCAGCAAACAATAAGTTTGCAGTTGTGGCACGGAAAGGTAATACTGACAAGACAATGCCTATTAGGAAGTCAGCATTGCCGACAAACATAGTTGACCCTAAACCTGAAGCAGTTCCTGTACTTGATGAAAGACAGGAATTTATCCAATGGTGTAAAGGCAAATATGACCTAAAGAATCCCAAGACGATACAAGATAAGCTACAATGGCTTAAGCTTAACGATTTGTCGGAACTGAAAACGAGATGTGCCGATAAGATTCTTTTGCACGAATACTGTAAAGAAAAATTGGGAAAGGATATATGTATACCGATTCTGAAGGTATTTGACGGTAAGAACATTGATTTAGAAGGCCTTCCGAAGAGCTTCGTTCTGAAATGCAACCATGGCAGCGGAATGAACATTATAGTAAAGGATGAATCCAAACTTGACTATACAGAAGCCGTAAATAAATTATCGTCATGGCTTGATTCAGATTTTGCAGTCAAGAACCATTATGAATGGCATTATCACGATATAGTCAGGAAAGCTTACGCCGAAAAGTATATGTTTGACTCGAAGCAGAAGGAATCGTTATATGATTACAAATTTTGGTGCTTTAACGGCGAGCCTAAACTGTACACGATAAATGCGGGACACGGGCATGGAGACATATTGTATTTCGATATGGATGACAACGTATGTAATTTTTACGGGATACAGTATGACTTGAAGGATTTTGCAAAGCCGAAAAGTTTCGAGAAGATGAAAGAGATAGCAAAGATTCTTTCAAGTGACTTCAAATTTGTACGTGTCGACCTTTATGAGATTAAGGGTAAAATTTATTTAGGCGAGCTTACTTTCGCTCCAGGTTCTGGAATGTTTAGATATAAGAATAAGGAAGACGAAATAATGGTAGGAGATATGTTGAAACTTTAATAAGTCATATAAGCTATGATTATAGTATCATTTACATCTTGGAAAGACAGAATAGAAAATGTACCAGCTGTCTGCAATTCGATTTTGAATCAATCATTAAAAGCTGACAGTGTAGAATTGAACTTATCAACGGATGAGTTTCCAAATAAAGAAAATGAATTACCAGGTGATGTGATAAAATTAGTATCTGACGGACTACTTAAAATAAACTGGGTGAAGGAAAACACGAAATCTTTCAAAAAGTTTATACCTGTTCTTAAAAAATATTATGGGCAAGAATACCTTTTGCTTACAATAGACGATGATTTGCTATACGGCAGCGACTATATAAAAATGATGGTCTCTGAAGTTAAAGGTTGTGATGTATTTTGTCCCAATTCAGGCTTGGTAGGCAATAGAGCGATTTATAGGTCAAGTATATTTGATTCTTCATTTTGGGAAAAATTGCCAAATGATATAATTGCTACTGGCGTAGATGACACCTATATAAGGTTTTATCTCAATTATAAAAAAGCAAAACTTAAATTTAAGTTTAATCAAAGTATAAGAGACCAGATAAAAATATATAATTCTGTAAATCCTTTATGTAATTTTTATAGGAAAGATAATAGGGTTGATATTGCTGTAAATCTTTCAAGGAGACTTTGGCAAATATAAATATAAAGATATACACAATAATTGTTAATTCATTAAATACCAAGATTTTAAATGAAATACAGGGCAAAGATACTTATTAAGAAAAGTCCGCAGAAACCGGTGATGCCAGTAAATAAAAAGTTTGCTGTTGTATCACAAAAAGGTAATTCTGGTAAGGCGATGCCTATCAGAAAATCATTACTGCCGATAAACATACGTAATCCAAAACTTGATTGGAATAATGATGAGATTACACCAAAAATTATAGAGGCTTTTGAAAATCTTGAAATCTGGAAATATAAAAAGCCTAAGAAGAAATATCCTTACGCCAAGAAGAAAATCCATCTCATTCATTGGTGGTTTAAAGACAGGTCAAACCTTGTATTAAGCGATTTAGAGAAATTTCATTTTTCAATGTTGTGGCTTGCGGACTTCGATAATAAGTTTGACGAGATACATTTCAATGTCGCGCTTGATAACGATACCAAGGAGGCAAGAGACTTTATAACAAAATCAATCAAAGAGCTTACCAAGAACGGGAAAGCCGATGTTAAAATAGAATTCAGAAAGAATAGCAAGAATACAGGTGAATTTGAAACCTGGGTAAAAATGCTGGACTTCGTTAGCAAGGCTGACAGCATAATTTTCTATTCTCATTTCAAAGGAGCTAAGTATAATGACGCCTCTAAGATACTCGACATAAAATACTGGTGTTACTTGATGTACCAAGGCTGTCTGATGGACGGATGGGATTCTGCTCTTAAGACCCTTGAAGATAATTATTCCTATGGAGCGATAAGTTCATGCGCAAAGAGCGGACCGTTTAAGAAAGATGTCGATATGATAAGGAACAGCTTGGAGGCTGACGGCATCAAAAATGACGGAATACATTATACAGGCACGTTCTATTTTTGGAATGGTGAGATGTGCAAGAAATATTTTGCAAAGAATAATATCAAGCTGACTAAAAATAAATTGCTTGGTATAAAAGGAATAAGAATGAATTTCTTAAGCGAGACACTTTCTTCTAATTTGACGGGGAATGCGAGGACTTACTTCGGTGACAGGTCTGACGCCGGTATTACCAATATGTATAAAATGTATACCTACAACAAGTACGGCAAATACATAGAAAAGTTCAGGAATCTTTATAAGGATAATAACAGGAGCAAAAATATCTGTTACACCGTCATAATAAACGGGTATGACGACCTGAAGAATCCGCAGGTTATTTCACCGGCATGCAGGTATATCTGTTTTTCTGATGACAATCTGAAAAGCTATGTCTGGGAAATACATAAAATACCTGACGAGCTTAAGACGGTTGATGCTAAGAAACAGTCAAGGATAATAAAGGTAATGCCTCAGAAGTATTTGCCTGAACACGAGTGGTCTATGTATATCGACGGCAACATAACCATCAATACCGACCCAGTCAAGTTCATATCGGATGTGTGTGATAACAACATATTCAGTATACCGCTTCATTTCAAGAGGACTTGTCTATATGATGAAGGCGATGTTGTAACAAGTTTCAGTATTGATAGTAAAGACGTCGTAAGCGCTCAAATGAAGAGATACCGCGATGAAGGATTTCCTCAAAATTACGGCTTGAATGAGAATAATCTTTTAGTTCGTAAGAATGACAAAGCTGTCAATAAAGTAAATGAAATGTGGGCGAACGAGATTCTTAAAGGTTCTTACAGGGACCAGCTGTCGCTGAGATATTGCTTATGGAAGCTTGATTTCGAGATAAACAACCTTCCAGCGACGATAGTCCGACAATCGAAGTATTTTACGTATAACCAGCATAAGAAATAATGGACGTTGTATTTGTAACAGGCGCTGCCGGATTTATAGGCTCTAATGTTGTCAAAAGACTGCTTGACATAGGAAATGTCTATGTTATCGGTATAGACAACATGAATGATTATTATGACGTAAGCCTTAAAGAATACAGGTTGGACCAGATAAAATCATTACATAGCGAAAACTTTCGGTTTATAAAGTCTGATATATCTAACAGGGATTATGTCTTTTCACTATTCGAGGAATACAAGCCGGACATCGTAATCAATCTTGCCGCTCAAGCTGGGGTAAGGTACAGTATAACGAATCCAGACGCCTATATGAACAGCAATGTCATCGGATTCTATAACATACTCGAAGCCTGTCGTAAATATCCTGTAACGCATCTGATATATGCTTCTTCAAGTTCGGTTTACGGCGGAAATACAAAGACTCCGTTTTCTGAGTCTGACAAGGTTGACGGACCTGTCAGCCTATATGCTGCTACCAAAAAGAGTAACGAGTTGTTCGCTCATACATACAGCAAGCTATACGGAATACCTACGACAGGGTTAAGGTTCTTTACCGTCTACGGACCTGCAGGCAGGCCTGATATGGCTTACTTCAGTTTTACCGACAATCTTCTCAAAGGCAAGAGCATAAAAGTGTTTAATAACGGAAACTGTGTGAGGGATTTCACCTATATCGATGACATAACGGACGGCATTATGAGTATTGTCTATCGCGGACATATATCTGCCGATAAATCGAATGGAATACCTTACAACATATATAATATTGGAAGAGGACGTCCGGAAAACCTTATTGATTTCATATCAATATTATATCAGGAGCTTAGGGATTTCGGAATGCTGCCAGAAAACTACAAGCTGGATGAACATCTTGAATTTGTAGAGATGCAGCCTGGCGACGTGCCTGTCACGTATTCTGATACCTCAAAGCTTGGCCATGACTATCAATATTTCCCTAAAACTGATTTACGGGAAGGCCTGCATAAATTTGTTGAATGGTACAAGGAATATTATAAACAGGCGTAAACTGATAAAACTATAAATTGTAGATATTGTTTTTTATATAAAAGCTTAAAAGATATGGAAAAATTAAAGACATTCAAAAGCTTCATCAAAGAAAGTATTGATTTGAATGCTTTCAGAAAAAATAATGGAAAGTACTATCCTGAAGATAGAGATGAATTGAAATTGCTTATGGAAGCTCTTATAGAGGAGAGAGGTTTTGAAGGTGACTTTAATGATATTGACACATCAAGGATTACTGATATGAGCCATTTATTTGCATTTGCCAGAAGTTTTAATGGTGATATATCACAATGGGATACAAGTAATGTGACGAACATGCGAAGAATGTTCAGTAGTGCAGAAAAGTTCAATCAATCTATTGAAAACTGGGAGGTTTCAAATGTAAAAGATATGGGAATGATGTTTATGTCTGCAAAAAGTTTCAATCAACCTATTGGAAACTGGAATGTATCAAATGTAGAGGATATGGGAAGTATGTTTAGTGCTGCAGAAAAGTTCAACCAATCTATTGAAAACTGGGATGTCTCAAATGTCAAAATTATGAGAAGTATGTTTAGTGCTGCAAAAAGCTTCAATCAGCCAATTGGAAACTGGAATATTTCAAATGCCTATTATATGCCTTTTATGTTCCATAGAGCAGAGAAGTTCAATCAACCAATTGAAAACTGGGATGTCTCAAATGTAAAAAATATGAGAAGCATGTTTAGTTTTGCAAAATGTTTTAATCAGCCAATTGGAAACTGGGATGTTTCAAATGTAGAAGATATGGAAGCTATGTTTCATTATACTGAATCTTTCAACCAAGATATTTCAAATTGGAATGTTTCGAAAGAAGTAATATGCAGGGATATGTTCGTTAATTGTCCAATCAAGCAGGAATATAAACCTGATATAAAACAATAAAGTAAGACAATATGAAAAGAGAACGTCAGAGTGAAATTCTTTGACACTTTCTTTTTATCGAGTAGCTTCGCATAGAATCTGAATATAAATAACCGGGAAAACCATAAATAGATTGTGGATATTGTTTTTATATAAAAGCTTAAAAGATATGGAAAAATTAAAGTCTTATAAACAGTTAATTGCAGAATCAGATGATGCCGGAAGATTCTTGAAAGCTGATACAAGTGTAATAAGCGATTCCATTTATGAGTCTTTCTTTGAAAAGCCATTTCAAGGGGAAGAAAGAACGCTTGAAGATTTGTATGCTGTATCTAAGACATCCGACAAGTATAAAGGTCTTAGATTAAAAGAAATATCCAAGATTGAAACTGATATACAAATAATTCAGGCTATAGATAAATGGGTTGAGAAGAAAAACGTTCGTGATTATACTTTCCTGAAGAGAATTGGGCAAGGTTCGATGATAAACACGAAACTATATTCATCTAAAAATACGCATTGGGGCGGCATGGCGACAGTCGACCTTATGAATGGTATCGCGAAACATGTCATTTACGATTACTCCGAGACCATAGAAGGAGAAGCAATCGAAGGCTTCATGAAGATAGAGTATAATGATGATATGCTTGCGATATACCAGCAGTATGACAACCATACTGTAGGCAAGTATCATATCTATGTAAAACTGTAGGCGACATGAGTAAGGGATTGCTGACATATAGCAAGTTCTTAAAAGAGTCCGTAAGTCTTGACGACTTGACGAACCTCATCATTGAATGGGAACCTAAATGGAAGGTATCTGTTGAGGAATATGATGAGAAGATGCGTAAGCTGAATAATACTGAATACTTGTTTGACCTTTCAAAATATACAGTAGACACAGATAAGGCTCGTTTAATTATTTGGATAGGTTCAAGAAAATCTGATGGCGTTATAGTCATAGACGCAAGGGCAAGGCTTAAAGATGAAAGCTTTTATAGTTCTGAACTGCCTGGTTCGAGGACGAATGCCGAAAGAGAGGTCATGAAAAAAATGATGAATGACAATACCTTACTTACAGCGATAACCGAATTTATTAACAAAAAGTATCATACGAGGATTGCTGCTCTTGCCGTTAAGAACCGTATAACGATGTCAAACTGGCTTGGTGCCGAAACTGAAATATAATATGGAAAAATTAAAGACTTTCAAAAGTTTTATCAATGAAGCTATTTCTGGCTGGGATAACGAAATCAATGATTATGTTGTCAAAAAAGATAGTAGAAAACGCGAACGAGGATATATATTCGTACCGAATGGTGAAGAATTATACAAGCGCGAATTTAGAGCACCTCAAATAGCTTGGGGTTTCGAAGACTACCACGTATCTTCTTGGGATAAAGTCAGACTGAGAAAAGAAGGTTACAGCGACGAACAGATTGAGCTTATAGATAAATATCTCGGTCTATGGACTTCATATCGAAGCACTTATGCTGTCGTAAGTAAGACATCGTTAAGACAATCTGAGAAACTGACAGGAATCGCTACTCCAGACAAAGATGTCTATGTAACATACGAGGTAGGTGCTGTCGGAATATATCAGAAACGTTACTATGACTTAGAAAAATTTGCGACCTTTGTAAAGAATCATTGTAAAAAATAAAAGAACAGAATTAAAACATTTTTATCTAAAAACTTGAGAAAGATTATGGAACACTTAAAGACATTCAAACAATTTTATGAATCAAGGGAAGAGGACCTTGAACTGTACAATAAGGCGAAAGACGCATACTATAATGGCAACCCCATTATGGGCGACGCTGAATTTGATGAACTCGAAAGAAAGCTTGGTCTTGAAAATCAGGGCTATATAGGTACACATCATTCTGATAATTATACCGTAAAACATCCGATAAAAATGGGAAGCCTTTCGAAAATACAGATAAAAGAAGGTTCAGACGGTCAAACCCATTTTGACTCATATATCGATACCCTTAACAAGTATTTCCAAAATGTTCCGGACGATGGAATCATTGAGGTAACTCCAAAATTCGATGGATGTTCTTTTGAGGTTGTGTTCGATGACGAAGGAAATGTTGAAGGAATATCGACAAGAGGCGATGGTGAATACGGTACGGATGTAAGCCACTGGCTGAGTCCTTATGTAGACGAAATACCTTACAAGGAATTCCTGCAGAAAGGCAAGAAGCTCGTGGTAAGGGGAGAAGCTCTTATAAGCTTTAATGACTTTAACGCAGGCTATCAGGATAAATTCGCGAATACAAGGGCGTTTGTTGCTGGCATGTTCGGTCAGAAATGGGACGGAAAACAGGAACAGCTTGATATAAGGAAAGATTTGTCAATAGTTGTGTATGACTTCAGGCTTGTATCTCCGTCAGGCTCATATCAATGGGTTGACTATAATACGGTTCCTGGCTATGACGTATGCGCATACAATGTGCTTACCTTTAAGAAATCAGAACTCAGTCCTATGGAATTCGCGAGGATTTACGAAGAAATGGAGAAAGTTCGTAAGGATTACAAATTCCCTCTTGACGGTTTCGTGTTGAAACCAGAAGTGAAATACCGCAAGACGGAAGATGTTCAGCGTCCGAGCGACTGCGTCGCAATCAAATACAAACCAAGTATCCTCGAGACAGAAATCACGGAGATAGAATGGAATGTTGGAAAGACAGGAGAACTTTTCCCGAAGGCTGTGTTCAAGACAATAAAGATGGACGGAAAGAACATCAACAAGGCGTCATTGCATAACTACGGATATGTTAAGGACAATAACGTCGGAGTTGGTTCCATCATTAAGATTTCGCTTGCCGGCGATATAATTCCTTTCGTGTATGAAATCGTAAGAGACGGAGGCGACAATATGGCTCCTACCGAGAATGTGACCGTTAAAGGACCTCATCTTATGATTGACTTGTCTGCTGAAGAAAAAGTTGTCATAAAGGTAATAGCAGGCGCTGAGGCGATAAACATCAGAAATTTCAAAGAGGCGACGATACGTAAGATTATGCCTGAGTTCTTTACAAGCGAGGATGTAAAAATCGAGAATGTCCTTGACTTTATGAAAGATGAATCAATCGCTTTTATGAAGGAACGTTTCGGAACAGGGACATCGATAATGAATATCGTAAACGCTCTTACTGAAAGACGTAAGACTTTGACGCTTAATGAAATCATACTTGCCCTGCAGTTCCGTCTGTGCGGTAAGGTCGCTGCCGATGTCTGTGCCAAGTTTATCAAGGGCGACAAGTCAAATCATCTCATAGGCGTGCCTGGTGAAGTCAAGAGATGGCTTCTTGATGAGAATTCTCAGGAATACCAGACTATTATGGGGTATGCGAATTTGTTCAAAGTTAATATGGCTCCGGAAGCGGCCGCTGCGTCGACGGCGATACCTGTGATTATGACAGGAAGTCCGAAAGAATTCGGATATGTTACCAAGGCAGCTTTCCTTGCCGCACATCCTGAATATATAGAGACATCTGACTGGAAGCAATGTAAAATCCTGTTTACGGACGATATGTCTTCGACATCCGGAAAAATGAAGAAAGCTGCCGCTCTTGGAGTTGAGGTGAAAACATACGGGGAAGCATAACATAAAATTTATAAGGACATGAAAAAATTAAAGACATATAATCAGTTCCTTAAAGAAGGAAAAGGCATACGTAAAGAATATGACAGCAGCCTTGAAAATATGATGGATGAATACGGAAGTGATTCCTATGGTTCTGTCATAACAAAAGAGGTCGAGGAACTGCAGACAATGCTGAAGGACAAAAATCTTTTGGAGCCTGTCGATAAAGTTGTGTCTGTAATGTTATACCCTGAACAAGATTGGCATCCGATATATGCGATGATACGTCTTGAAAACGGCTTGCAGTACGTAACGACAATTATAAATGTAGCCGATAAAAGCAAACTAAGACTGATGTCTGACGAGATGTATAAGATATTGCTTGAATGGCTTCAGAATGTCATAGATGAAGACAAGAAGAAAAAATCAAGTATGAAGTCAATGCCTGAAATCAAGGATTTGCTGCCTGAATATCTGAATATCGTCAGTAGATTTGTTGAAATGTTTAATATAGGCAGAGCCAAGTATGAAGCTAAGATATATAAGACAGACTCGATTCTTATTACATATAACGGAAGATATAATGGGGTTCTCATATTCTCCAAAACTGAGTATGCCTATAATATCGAAGTACATGCTGTTACTGGCGGATTTTATGATACTGATTATTTGTATGATGAATCCAGCAAAGTTATTAAAGATGCCGTTAATTACATTTTAAAACAACAACTATGATTATGAAAATAAATGACAGAAATATGAAAGATATTCTCGGCGAGCTTAGTAAGGTCGTATCTGATGCGATAGGTCTTGAGAATATCGTTGGTTACTATACGAAGAAAACATACAGCTTCAAGTCAGATGTCCTGACGATTACTTTGTCTTATCACGAAGACCCTCAACGGGAATATTATGATTTGAAGCAAATCAAGTCTGACGCGTATAATGCCGCTCAGAGTATATTTGGAGTATTTGCTCTGCAAGATTATAAAGAGCAAGCTGATGTTACGAAAGATGAGATGTACGTCAATATCATCTTCAAGTTTACTGTCGACGAACTTGAAAAGGTGAAAGTCGTATATGACAGGCTTTTTACCGAGGGTAGCTCAAAGCTACTTACTTACAGCCAGTTTATCAATGAGAGTTCTAAGAATGGTGTAGAGCTTGGTAACTATGAATTCGCGTATAGATGCGATGAAGAGGAGAATGCCGACGAGCTTATGGAAATAACTCATTATGACGAATTTGCGAATAATGACTACAGCATACAGGATGATTATTTCGGTTCTACAGTTAAAATCGTCAATACCGATGAGATGCTTCCACATTTATTCGGCAACAAGCCTGAAGAGTCAGAGATAGAATACTGTGCTTTGAATACCGTTTTGAACATAGCATTCATACTTGATAAATCTGGCTATCATTGGATTTATGAACTACTCACAAACTAAAGATTTGTGGGCTTCAGGCTTCGCAGACAATTGCTTGCAAGCAAGTCTTACATCGTCTCCACCTGTGTAATCGACAGTCCCTGCCGATAGAGTTGTTAATCCTTCTCTAAGGATATTGATAGCAGCATTTAAGTCCCTATTGTGGTGTTTACCACATTTAGGACAAGTCCATTCTCGTACACACAAGTCTTTGATAGATTGATTGATATATCCACAGTCACTACAAGTCTGTGAGCTTGGAAAATATCTGTTAATCTTCACTAAAGTCTTGTCTTCCCTTTCACACTTGTATTCAAGATAGTTTACGAATGTTCCCCAACTGACATCAGCAATATGCTTTGCAAGTTTATGGTTCTTAATCATTCCTTTTACGTTAAGGTTCTCACAACAGATTATGTCATAGTTTCTGACAAGTTCTGTTGATACCTTGTGTAATACATCATTTCTTGAATTTGAAATTTTCTTATGAATCTTGACAACTTTTCTTCTTTGGTTTTCAAAAGAACGGCTGTCTTTTTGCTTACGAGAAAGATGCCTCTGTGCTTTACTTAATTTTCTTTCATATTTCTTTGTATATCTATGATTTTTGTAAACTTTTCCATCTGACGTAATAACAAAGTCTTTTAATCCTAAATCAATTCCGACAGATTTATTAGATTTTTGTATTGGTTCATATAACTGTTCTGTAAGAATAGCAACATAATATTTTCCATCGCAATCTTTAGATACTGTCATAGAACGTACATTCCCTGATATTTCTTGATGTTTCTTTATTTTTATATTAGACTTGAATTTTGGTAATGATATAGAATTGCCAACAACAGAACAAAATTGTGGCACTACAAAAGAGTTTCTGTCTTTCCTTGATTTGAATCTTGGAAACTTCGCATTTCCTCTAAAGAAGTTAAGATATGCAGATTCAAGATGTCTCAAACTATGTTGTAAGGTTTGACTGTTAATCTCATTTAACCAGACAAATTCTTCATGCTTCTTTAATAGAGTTAGTTTCTTAGCTTGGTCATAGTAATTATCAGACTTTTGTGTAGCTTTATATTGCTCCATACGTTCGTTGAGAAAATAATTATAGACGAAGCGAGTGCATCCAAAATACTTACCTAACAACTCTACTTGTTCCGTATTTGGATACATTCTAAACTTATATGTCTTATAAATCGTTTTCACAGTAACTATAACTTTCTATATTTATAAATTTACAAAAAACTTTTATTTTTGTAAAATTATTCTAAATAATTATACTTCAAAAAACAGGCACAAATATTACTTGAGATGTCATTTAATATTTGTTTGTAAATACAGAAAACAATTATTACAATACAGACCGGATATAGTCGTAAAACAATTGTTTCAAAAATTTTACAAACTTCTGATTTCGATATTGATGTTATGGAGATAGACAAAGGCAATATACATCTTCTTATATCATATCCACCAAATATTTCAGTCACTTCGATTGTAAGAAAACTCAAACAAGATAGTGTCCATTATCTGTGTTTGAATTATTACAACTTTCTTAAAAAAGAATTTTGGAAAGAACATACATTTTGGAGTGATGGATACTTTGTTCTATAGGTAAAGCAAATCAAGATACTATTAGAAAATATATAAAGAATCTGGGAAAAAGAAGTGTGTATGGAAGTAGATGTCGACATAAAAAATCTGAAAACTAATGAAGGTACGGTAATGAGGTATTACGCATAATTTTTTTAGGAATTTTCAAAAAAAATAAATATATAAGAAAAACTTATAATAACAAAGGTTAGTACGATTCATTCCAAAGGCTAAAGACCTTAGGATTTTCTTGCTAAAAATTATATAAAACTGATTACTTATGGGAAAGTTAATGACATATAAGCAGTTCATGGAGAATAAAACCATGAAACAAGTTAACGAAGGAGCAGGTGCAGGATATACCATAGAAGGCATTATACGAAATATCAATCTTGGAGAAAATGCGAAATTCAAGAAAGTAAATGATGATACTTTCATTATAAATGGTGACATCACCTGCAATGTCGAAGTCACTAAGGCTGCATCTTACGAATATGGCGGAGATGATAAGATATTTAACGAATATAATGCTGCCGCCAAAATTTCGAATCTGGAAATCCAGGTATATGATATGGACAAGGGCAGTAAAGAAGAGATAAAAGAAGACCTTAAACAGGCTGAGTTCAAATTCAAATGCCTTTACGGTGCAGGTTGGGTACATAGCAAGTTTGGAGGCGACTTAAAACTTAGCGATGTCGATACTAACGACTGGTCTAATTCGCAAATCATAAACGGCGAACTGCAGATAGAAGATGAGAAGCTTTGTAATTTTGTCGATAGAGTGGTACGTGGTGATAATACATACACCGCATATACGATAAGATGTAACGGAGACCTTATTGAACAGGAATTCAAGACTGAGAAAGAAGCAATCGAATATGCTAAGAAGAACCTTGAACCTGGAGAGAATATCTGTAAGATACTTATGGATACCGATTATGAGGACATAGAAGGTGAAATAATCAGCAGAGATTCTAATATAGTGTACGAATTCTAAATTCCATACTGTATATGAACGGAAGGCGTCAGGATTAAATTCTTGACGCTTTCTTTTTCTAACGTTGTTTTTTATATAAAACTAAAATAGAATATTTAATGAGTAAAGTTTGGATACTTGGAGACACTCATCTTGGATACAAGAATGATGATGAAAGGCATTTACAGAAAATGACGGAATATCTTGAAGCCGTCATAGACAAGATTAACAATGAATCTTCTGAAGGAGACATATTTGTCCAGCTTGGCGATTTGCTTGACAGGAGAATGAACGTCGGTACAATCGTGTTGGAAACCGTCATCAGGCTTTTTAAGAAACTAAAAGTTGACACATATATCATTGTCGGGAATCATGACACCAGGAAAAATGACGAGCACGACATCATATCTACGTCTTTTCTTGAATACGTCTCACCTAAGATACATATTATAAGAGACATTACGGAAATGAGCATTAGCGGCAAAAAGGCCTTATTCGTGCCGTATTATACTCCAGATGTCGCGAAAGAGAAACTGCAGAGCTATGAAGGTTCATTCGATTATATGTTTTCACATCTTGATTTCTGCGGTCTGAAAATGAACAAGTATTCAGTATCTGACACAAAGCTTATGAAAGAGGATGCGAAAGCTGGTATCATATTCAACGGACATATACACCTTTTCCAAAAGAAAGACAATATAATAAATGTCGGCTCCGCATACGAGCTTACCGCTGCGGATGAAGGGAATTCGAAAAACCTTTTGATGCTTGACACTTCGACAAACAAAGTGGCTGCATTCAAAAATAATATGTCGCCGAGGTTTATAACTGTTCCTTACAACGACATCCAGAACATAAGCAAGTCTGTCCTTGCGAATAACAACATTATTCTTGAGGTCAAATGTTCGGAGATGACTAAGACCGACCCGCGCCTGATAGCGGAAGTAAACAAAGAAGCTTACAGTATGAGAACTGTCATTACAGGTGGAAAGGTCGTACTCGACAGCGAAAGCGGGAATACAGATACAGATTCCGAAACCATGACCATAGGAAACCAGAATTTTGATGACAAGGTAGACGCTTATATGGCAAACCTTATTGAACAAGACCTGTATTCAAAACAGGATGTTGAGGTTATAGGCAAGATATTTAAGAAAGTCTATAGCAATGTCGCACATTAGACCTTTATTTTTTTCTTCATGGAATTTGGACCGATAGGCATGAAAGGTACGCCTGTTGGTCCTTGAGTCGTACCATGGGTATGCTTATTGAAAATATCCATCACTTCATTCGCGGTTATAAGCCTTTCACTTCCGCCGTTTATGACAACGTTATCCGAATTGATGAGGAGCTTCTTTGAATTTATCTCAATACTGCTTTTATCCATTTTTATGAATGACTTCCCTATTTCTATGGAAAGGTCTCCATCATTGGACAACACTATCCTTTTGCCGTCCTTACAGGAAGATTCTATAACAAGTCCGGTTTCGTCCGTGTAATAGATTCCAACTGTTGTTCCTGATTTCAGTTTACGGTACAGTAGCACGTTCGCATCGAGGTAATTCTTATTCTCAAGAAGGTCGGTCTTGACATCTTTATCGACTTTAAGCATACTCTCATAGAGATACGTATATTCATTCACTTTATATAATATAACGACATCTCCGACATCAGGAATCGAGAAAGACGACTTATCATTACCTATGAGCCTGACGCACCATGGCAGACTGTCGTCATTTATAATATAATCGCCAGATTTATCCTTTTCTTCTTGCTTTGAAAAGATACGACATTTTATTTTTCCTTCATATTCTGGGTCGAAATTATCGACAACTTTACCTAAAAGTCTCATTTCTCTACTATTTTTATATATTTATAAATGATTGAAAATCAGGGCTTGAGAAAAAAATTTTCAAAAAAATTGAAAATTTTTAACAGTTTTTGTTAAAAATTAAAAATAATGTGTTATATTTGTCAAAACAAATTTAATTAAAACTCTTAAAAAATTATCGTTATGGCAAAGAAAAACAGAAAACCAGAAACATTCGGATGTCCGAAAGAATTTGAAGGCTATCAAAGATTACTTAACGCCTTATTCAAGTAAACCCAAAGTACAACAATTCTAAATCTTACTACTATGTTACCTACTTATCAATTACAGCAACTTATCAAGAAAGCGACTGAAAACAGAGAAAATTACGCAGTAAACGACCCTACTCGTTATATGGAGCTTGTCTCACAATGTGCGTTCCGTTATGCCAACAAGTATCCAAGAATTCCATTTGAAGATATTTTCGGATATGGCATGATAGGACTTACTAATGCCTGCAAGCGTTTTGATGGAGACGAATTCGCTCGTCTTGCTTATTACAAGACATACATTGAAGGAGAAATTCGTCACGGTATCACAACTGAGCTGAACTATGTTCACCAGGCTGTAAACAATATGCAGAAAGAAGAAACGACGATTATCTCTATGACCAGCGGCGGAATTGATAAGGAATACGAACGTGATGACAGAATGATTACGGTCGAGAGATACTTGTCAGGCAACAACAGCCTGAAAATCGAGGAAATCGCGATTCTTAAACGCGAGCTCAAGTTTACTGATACCCTGAAAAGTGACATCTGCCGTGAATTCAGGCTTGACAGCAAAGGTTATCAAGTATGCCTTGACAATGCAATCAAAACTATGCGCAAGGAACTTGTTTACGCCTGATAATTATAGATAAGACAATAACAGAACAAAACTTACAGCTATGGAAATCCTTGTTAAGAAGCACTTGTTTCATACCCAACTTATATTTGGGGAATACAATAAGAGTGAAAACACTGTCAGTGCCAAGTATGTTACGGAGAGAGCATTCGACACGTATCATTTAGTAAAGTCGTCAAGCGTTTACTATGTTGAGGACAAAGACATCTTGCGGGAATTCAATGTTCCTGGTCTGTTCGAACAGTTTGAAGACATGCTCGATACCATCAATAAGGCGAAGAAGTTCCTGGAAAGTCTCGATTATAAAGGCAGGCTTGATGACGACCAACGTAAGATTGATTACTTCATCTCTTACAGTGAAAACAATTATACGTCGAATACGAAAAAGTATTATATGGTTGTCGATAATGTACATCGTACCTGTTCATGCTTTGACATGGACGTGTTTGGATTCAAGCTGTATAATATGAAGCATACCTTCAATGTAAAGGGTTCTTATGCCGAAATATCTATGGATGATTTTCAGAAAGTTTTCGGGACGGATTACAAAAGATTCTGGAAGACAATTGAAAAGTATAATGAGGCTGTTACATTCCTTTTGGAATTCGTAAGGGTTTCATTAAATCTTGGAATATGGTACAGCTTACCTAAAAACTTATCATTATGAAAACGATTATGACAGTCATAGTACCTCATTCTTGTTTCTATGGCAAGCATGCGCATACAAAGGGAAATAGGTCTGCGGAACAGGTATCTGTAAAATGCGACTCTTGCAAGTGTACATTTTATGCTGAAGTGAAAAAGGGAGAACCAATGCCTACTGTGTGCGAATGGTGCCAGAAATCAAGTCTGGAACAGGGATTGACAATGTTCTTTATTATGTTGCCAATATTGATTATAGTTTATGTCGCTATTAAAGTAAGATAGTTATGGAAAAGATTTTATTATTATGCGAAGCTTTCGAATGGCTAAACAAACATCTGCCTTATAAAGGCGGATATACGAATTATATGAACGAATTAAAGATGAGAGGATTCGCATTGGATGCTCCTTCAAGTATTAACAAATAAAAAATAAAAGCTATGAAAACTACAGAGAAAGCAGTTATCCTCGGCGGATTCAAACAATTCAATCCAAGCATTGAACCTGAAGGAAAGTTGTTCGCCTATATATCAGATGACAGCAAATTGTGCATAGGGAAACTTATGAAGGATGAACAAACATGGTGGCTTGAAGATATGTTAACCGGCAAGAAAAGATTCCCATATACGTCACAAGTTCTTCTTCTTGAAGATTTGACGATAAGGGATGTGACTATAAAGATAGAATAAAATCAGATGGTTATAGGAAAACATAATGTCAAATAAAAAATAAGAATTATGGCACCAGAAGAAAAACAGCTTTTATTTAAGGACCTCGTAATCAGGGTATCAGGCACAATGGCAGGCAACATAAATGGGATGGGCGAATATGATAGAAAACCTATTTCCAATCACTTCGACTGCCGTAGTTTGATTCCAGTTGAGTCTGTTATTAGAGGCAGTGAGGAAAAAGAACAGCTAATTAAAGACCTCTGCGCGAGGTTACCGTATAGATTAAGTTAAATTCAGACGGTTATAGAAAACATAATGTCAAATAAAAAATAAGAATTATGGAACAGAGAATTAAAGAGCTTAATAAAGAAATCAGAAATCTCAAGCATGCAAGAAGTGCTTTGAAAATTATAAAGTATGGTACTTGGGGCGGACAGCCTCGTTCTGCTAAAAATGAAAAAACTATTATGAACGACATAGAAAGCCTCGACCGAAAATATGTGAATGAAATCAATGAGCATCAGCATGAAATTGAGGAAATCAAAAATAAAATGAATCATTAAACCTTAATTATTAGAGCTATGTATCCAGCAATTTATTCATCGTCAATGACGGGAGCAAGAACAAGTGTAGCCAATCATCACAGCCTTCCATGCAAAACGAAGGAATGTACATTTGTATGTGATTCTTGTCATCGAGAATTCCACAAGGAAATCTCTATCGAAAAAGATTGTCCTACTGTTTGTACAACTTGTAGCGGAGAAGATACAATTATAGTAATAGCTTTTATAATTGGCCTGTTATGTTGCGTAGCTGCTATAATTATTAACCGAAAAAAAATTAAATAATAAGACTATGACACAAGAGGAAAAATGGATATTATAACCTACAACCAGCCTATTCTTGACGACTGGAAAATCGAACATCATTTTGATTTCAGAGGACTTATAGAAAAGGGACTCGCTCTTGAAGCTCCTGATGGAATGTACGATATTAAAAAATAGTAGCTATGAAAAAGAATAAATTGACACAAATAAAAAACAAATCTATTAAGTCGTTTGTAGACATGGTATGTGACACAGAGCATATTGATAAGGCAGTTACTGAACTTAACAACATGCTCGCTTCAGGATGCGATAAGTCTGAAATCGTTACGAAGATGAAGGACCTTAATGACTCTGGAAAGAAAAGCATAGACTTCTATTTCGACAGAGACCTTTTCATTGCCGGCGTAGAAACTTTTGACGACGTCTTTAAGGTATTCGAACCGTGTGAACTCGTATTTGAAAAGAATGAAGACATAGTCGAGCACATGGGCATAGTCATAAGACTTTCTGATAAAGGAAAGTATAATCTGGAACTTGCCGAATTTTGCCGTGAGCTCCATCTTAAGGATATTGGAGACCTTTCCGATGGCTATCACACATTCAATGAGCTCTATGAGCAAAGACGTATTCTGTTCCAGACAATAGTAAAAGTTTATAAGGACAGAGCATGGAAGTCCAAGAGGCATGAAGACGGCAAGCAATGTTTTGACGGCAATTGGTTCATAGTCGGAATAGATACGCCTGAAGGCTCTTATACGTATCATTATGAGATGAAGTATTTCGACGACTTCGACTGCGAGGAGCTTGAAAACGGCAAACATTGGGACGGTCATACTGACAAAGATGTCACGAGATTGCTGAGTCTTGTAAAATAGGTTGTTTATTATATTAAAAAACAGAAAATGGAAACAATATCAGGAAGCTTTGAAGAAAAGAAAGAGTTATGCGATTCAATAACTCTGAACGATGTCATCGAATACCTTGAAGGCACTATTTGCGAAGTGCATATTATGACGGTAAACGATGATAAAAAGACATTGTCAGGAGTGTTCAGTCGTCCTAAGCTCGTCATATTTAATAAAGAAGACTACGATTACGCTCGTACATGTCATAATACATATATCGAGCCCAGCAACAACTACCTTAATGAAATCACTGAAGGCAGCCAAATATTGAAAGACGTCTATCAATTAAGCAATAATCAGATTCGTAAAAGCCGGAATAAAAAGAAGGCAGTCAAAATGTTGTTTAATTTGACGCATAATCATTTGTTTTTCCACATGTATGATAACAAGTACATTCATATAGAAAAAGTCTTTAAACGAGATAAAAACGCGTTTAAACACGATTTATTAGGCAAGCTTACTGAAACTTCTGAAAAAATAGAGAGACTTAAAAAATATATCAAGGCATTGGAGTATAAGAAGTATAGACTTACGAATTATGTCAGCAGCCATGACAAAATTTATGGGTCTGATTCTATAACTGTCATATATGCGAATGCGGATGACACCGACACCGAACTGCTTAAAGGAATCTGGAAGGATTTGAAGAATGTCAACGTTATAGAAATTACGAAGAATTCCGAAAATTACGAAAGTATCGTCGATAAAGCGATTATGGAAGAGAAGGGAACCCTAATCTTCGCCGGGCATGGAACGCCATACGGGTTGCTGCACCCTAACTTTGCAAGTAACCAGTATCTCCTGCACGAAAATAACAAATACCTTATCAAAGCAAGCAAGGTTATTTGCATCTGGTGCTATGCCTCTGAATTTGTAAAGAATTACAACATATTTAACAGCTTCAGTACATCTATGTACATATCGAATATAGATGAAGCTTACGACTACAATATGTACAATGAATCAAGTCGGGCCATACAGAAGATAACTGAAGATTTCTGCGCTGACGTCAATAATCTGCTTAAGAACAAGGTCGACCTTAAAGAATGGCATGACATCATAGTTCAAAAAACAGACACTAACAGCCAGATTGATACTTTTAACAGAACAAATACATTCATAAACATAAGAAATTAACGTCTGTAACTTATTGATTATCAATATCAACTGAAAATAATTTGAAAATTTTTAACAAAAAATGTTAAAAATGAAAAATATCAGCTTATATTTGTCAAAACAAAATTGATAAACAAAACTTAAGCATTATGGAAACAATAGGATTCGGAGGTACATATTACACGTTATGGTATGTATACAAAAAAGACGGGTATGTTCATTACGACTATGTTAAAAACATATCGACTGACGAAGAGAAGGCTAAAAGACTTTATCCTAAAGCAGACATCGATATGAGTCTTAAAGGCAGCCACAGCTTTACAAGAAAAATAGAAGACCCCCTTGAGAATGACTGCTTCGAAGGAGGTATGTATAAAGGTACGAAATTTGAAGATTGTCACGATGACAGCTATATGTTGTGGTGGTATAACAATGGAGGTAGTTGCGATTGTCTTAGACAGGTTTTGGAAAGCCGTGGATATAAGTTTTATGATGGTAGAATGATGACTGAAGAAGAATATACAAAGTTTGCTCAGCGTGACAAAACCCGTGAAGATGAAGCTTTTAATATCAACAAGGCGCTTGAAAAATCTTTACCGTTCACTTGCTCGTCATCAGACCGAGTAAGATACAATAATGACGGCTATCCGTTATCTGACAGCTGCAAACTTGTCCTTGATAGGATAAATGATATTAACATTGAGTATACGAATGTTACACTTGTGTTTGAGGAGTATAAGGAAACACTTTACAGCATTCTGCCATGCCGTAACGGAAAGGGCGTTGTTGTAAGGAATAAGAATATCGAAGTGACGGATTATATTGTTATGACACGAACATTTCTTAACAGCGTTTCTTATTTTATAATAGTAAATGATTTTAGGATTATTAAGGATAAAGTGACAAAAAGCGAATCAGAAGATGAGATGCTTACATCAGAGGACTTAAAGGAGTCTGCTATGAAATGTGCTGAAGCTGAAAGATGTTTCGGAATCTTGAAGGAGGTACTGTCACTTTGAAAGACAATGTCTATACAGTAGTTGATGAAAGAAGTCACGGCCCTTGGTTTGGACAAGGTCCTGGGACAAGGAACAGAACGACTAAATATTTAAAAACTTGGTAAAATTATGAAGGCAAAAGAACTTGCAGAAGAATTATTAAAACACCCTGATTTTGATGTTGAATTTATAGCATGGGAAAATATTACAAACGGAGAAAGTGAAGGTGGATTCTATCCTTACTTATCTCGATTTGATAATATTGAATTGGGTGACATAGGACATTCAGATAAAGTAATTGTTCTTACTGGGAAAGAATGTTAAAAACAAATAAAACTATAAAATTATGATAACAGAAGATTATGTTTCTTACAAAGTAGCAAGATTGCTACAAGAAAGGGGGTTTGATTGGAAATATCTATACTGTTGTTGATGTAAGGTCACACGGAAACGATATGTTGTGGAAATGCGGTCCTGGAACAAGGAACAGAACGACTAAATATCTGAAAGTATGGTAATTATAACAAAACAATACAAATATTAAGTAGAGCCATGGAGAATTTGATTAGAAAAGAGCTTATCGACGATATGTTTGAAACTTACGAGGATTTCGGCATTACAAAAGAAATTGCCGCCTCTGTAATAGATAAAACATTATCCGATGACGATTACAAAGCCAAAAGCATAAAGAAAGAAGCAGATATTTCTCGAGACATGTTGTTTGGAAAATCCGTTGCTGATACCTGTACTTACTTAAAATCGCTTGAGGCGAAATATGGCAAAGGCACGGTTGAAGAAAAATGGAGCGGTTATGAAGATAATTATTTTGTCTATGAATACGATTCCATTGAAGATAAAGACGACATATATTTAAGATTGCGCAAGGTCGTGAAAGGAGCTGTCGTAAGAAAAAAAGAAATAATGAAAGATGAGAAGGATAGATTAGATAAGATAGCGAGACTTGAAAGCGAGTTAGCAATTTTAAAGAAGAAAAAATTATGAGAGGTATAGAATATCATCGAATGCCAAGAATTGTCCATAGGGACAACAAGCACTATGTCAACCAAGGACATAAGTGGAATGACACCATTGGCATAACAGTAAGGGTCCCGTCATTGAAGAGAAACAAAAAGGTGTGGAACAATTTCTATAACCTGTTTCCATACATAAATGACTTTCTTATGTCGAACGGCAGCCGTGGGTTTCTGTTCGGGCAGAAGGTGATAAGTGTCACATTGAAAGACAATGTATATACGGTTGTAGACGAGAGAATCCATGGGAAGCCTAACAAAAGTTTTTTGGCCTGGTACTGGAGTGACTGGACTCCTTTTTATGACTATATTACTGAACCAAGAAGACGTACTACGAAATTTTTGAAGGTGTGGTAACTAAATTGAATTATAAGACAAATAGAATATAATTATGGTAGAAGGATTTTCAAAAGAAAGACACATAGCTTCTATAGAAGAAGCTAAGACAGTCAAAAAGCTTATTATTGAAAGAGGGAAAGAGATAGTGTCAAAAGTCCCAGAAGGTATTGACATCGGAGTTAAGAAATGTGACCAAGTCTATGCCGACGACTATTATGTTTCTTTCGAAGATATGTTTGAATATTCTAAAGAGGATTCTAAAGAAGATAGGGAGAAGTATTGCAAATTCTACATCAGTGAGCGCATCCCTTGTCGTTATGCAGACGACAGGAAAGTCAGTATCAAGTTTCCTATTGACACATTGTATTCCGATACGGCTCTTGAAAAGTTCTTCAAAAAGCTCGTAGAAGAGAAAGAAGCAGCTGTTGCAGAGGAGAAAAAAGCAAAAGAAGCAGCTGAAGCCGCAAAAGAAGCAAAAGAAAGAGAAGAGTACGAAAGACTAAAGACAAAATTTGAAGGAAAATAGTTATGGCAAAGGATGAATGCGTAATATTATTGGAAAAGTTTATTGAGGAAATAAAGGCAATGGATACCGACAAGGAGGTATTTATAGCTATTGAAGATAGCATTGGTGATATTAGTTGCTATCCCAATTGATAAGTTCATGGTCATGGAGGGTAGGGTCGGTATTTATATAACAAATTGGCGTGAGAATTAAGGATGAATAGTTATGAGTACAAGAAATTACTTTTACAACATTCTGAAACAGGAATGGGAGAAATGTCTTGAAACAAGTTATTCCAAGATACAGGAGGAGTATGAGTATGTTGGAGATTTTATAGAAAAGAATCTTCATTTGACGAAGCTTAATTCAGAAGTTGCAATAGGAGCAGTGTTTGAAGCAGACAAAAAGGGATATGCAAAGAAATTGTTCTTAGACATACCGCCAGCAGAACGTACAGATACGTCATACTATGTCTTTGACAAAGAAAACTTTGAAAAAGTTATAGAATGTCACAAGGAGCTCATCAAAGAGGTGTTTGAGTCTGACTACCTGCTTGACAAGGACCGTAGAGAATATATGAAGACAATGCTTCTTGCATCTTCACCATCTGACAATCCTAACCCGCTATTGAGTTGTTCTTGGACTTCCATAGAAGACTTGTTTGAGCTGTACTATATGTACAAGATAACGAACTGGGAAAAGGAGATGATATTGGTTAGTGTATCATAAAAATAATAAACCATAATAAAAAGAAGATAATCATGACAAAAGGAGAGATGTTACAGCAATATGTAAAAAATAATTATGATGTTATTCAAAAATCGTATAAAGGAAGCAATGCAAAAAGGAGCACATAGAATTTATGTCGGCAAGGAGTCTTTTGCCACAGATTTCAAGCCAGATTGGGTATGCCTTGATGAAACGAAGGATAGACTTGAAGAGGATGGTTTTGAATTTCATGCTTCATCATACGATGAATGGGAAATTACCTGGTAAAATTTTAATATAATACTGATATGAAAACTTATACAAAACAAGACATAATCAATGCAATGAAGAAATTGCATCCATGCCCTTTCTGCGGTACTGTTCCGAAAATCATCATAACTGACGACGAAGGTAATCCGAGAAATACCGACTATCTTAATGATACGTGGTCTGGCATAGCATTCGGTATAAGGCATGATGTCGTAAAAGAGTGTCCGATTTCATTTGACAGCGAGGACGACGCAGATTGCATACCTATGGGAAACCGTCTCTACGACACGCCTGACGTGCTTGTGGAAACATGGAATTCTGCAATTCAGAATACAAAAGAACGAACTTCTGAAGGAAAGCTGACGAAGGAAAGACATCTTGCTCTCATAAAGGAGAAAGACCGTGTTGAAGAGCTTATTATTAAAAGATGTAAAGAGATTATCAGAAAGGCACCTGAAGGAATCGATGTCAAAGTAAAGCCGAACGGCATTATTTGTGTTGAATTCATTGATGAGGCTTCCATAAACGGGAACCGTACATTCCACATAGAAGAAGAGACTACTTTCCGAGGAGAAAGCGAAACGAGATACAGTATCCCCTTTCCGATAGATGCACTATATTCTGATGAAGCACTTGACGAATACTATAGCAGGCTTGTAAAAGAAAAAGAAGAGGAGGAATGCCGCAAGAAAGCTATAGAAGAGAAGCGTAAGGCTACACAGGAGAAAAGGGAAAGAGCTCAGTACGAACGGCTAAAGGCAAAATATGGTAAAAGTGAAAATAAGTAAGTTATGGATGTAAAAGGATTGACAAAGGAACGTGTCGAGGCATTCCTGGAAGAAAGGAGTAAGCTGAATGCGAAATTTTGCACCAGAGGCCTCGAAATAATTAAGAAAACAAAATCTGCAGGAATTGATATAAGAGTCTCCAGTTGTGACGAAATCAAGCTCTATGAGCATATATTCTCGATAATTTCTGGAAGAATAGAAAGTATTGGTTTTCCGATTGGTGCCTTATATTCCGATGAGATACTCGATAAGTTCATAGAATTTATGAAAGAAAAGAAACAACACTCAGAAAGGATTCAGCAGCTGAAAGGATTTCTGAAAGAAGTTAAGAAAGGTAAAACAGATAAAAAAGATAGACAATGAAAACAGGATTATTGATTATGGTATTAGGACTTGCATTATTTTTAGGAGGGATGCTTGTAAAGTTTGTAGCTCCGGTGTCGCTATTGCTTTATATGGCAGGACTTATAGCAAGCGGCTGGCTTATTGCGAAATTATATGGTAAGCTTGTAGACATTATTGACAAAGATTCGAATAATTAGAAAATTTAAGGACATGAAGAATTTACTACAGAATTTACAGCCGAATGATTATGTAAGCAGCGGCAAGAGCTGCGGAAACATACCTATACAGGTGAAGGGTGTAAGCGATGACAAAATAGAGTTCAGACACAGTGTAGCCTATAACCGCGATGAAAAGAAATGGGAAAGAGTGAAGAGGGATTCCGCGGTGCACCTCAATGATTCAGATGATGATGACATCGAGTACTTTCCTATAACGGAAAAGTTCGTAAGAGACAACTGTCAGATAGACAGGTTTATGCTTTTCTGCGACGTGATAGTTAACGGGAAGGTACTTGGAACCTTGTCTGACGGCAAGCTGACGACATCGATAGGCTGCGCCGACATTACAATAAATTATGTTCACGAATTCCAGCATATTCTTCGAGACGTTGGATTTATCCAAGAAGCTGACAATATAAAAATATAAGTTATGAGCCCGAAATTATTGATGATAGGAGACTGGGTTCAGATGAAAAACTCTGGACGACCTCATCAGATTACGATGTATCAAGAACTTGATGGAGTTCTGACAATGGATTTTTTATTTTTGCCGCTGACTGGAAACATTCTTGAAATTAACGGATTCCAGAATATGGGCAGATACTTACTATTGCCTACGGAACATTTCGTATTGCAATGGTCGCCGTATAGCCATTATCTTGAAGTAAGCATTATTGGGGACACACTCAAAACCAAGTACGCGTGGTTCAAATGCGAATATGTCCACGAGCTTCAACATCTTTTGAAATTGTTTAAAGTTGAATTGATTATTAAAATTTTAAATAGCTGATAATCAATACAATTCAAAAAATAATCAAAAATATTTAACATTTTTTGTTAAAAATGTAAATTCCTGTATTATATTTGTTGAGTCAAAACAATTCAAAACTTAAACTTAAGTAAAATTATGGGAACATCGAAACTTGTGACACTGAATAAAATTCTTACAAAGGAACAACAAGAAACAGTGATGCTTTTTATTGAAGATAAAGCATGGAAAAGAAGACACTTCGAAAGTGAAGACTTGCTTGAATATATTTATAAAACAGGCTTAAACCTTGACAGAGCTTATTATCTAATAGGAGCTTGTCTCGGTTTTGAATACATTGAAAGTCTTCTAAATACAGGAAAATAATTACTTATTATCTTAAATTTATTAGTGATGATAGAACTTAAAGGAAAATATGCTACTGCGAAAATCTTCGCTGAAACCGTAGAAGAAGGAGTATACCAGCAGGTTTATGATATTATCAACTGTAGAGCGTTTGCTGGGCAGAAAGTTGCCTGTATGCCTGACGTACATGTCGGCGCATCTGGTCCTTGTGGGCTTGTGGCGACTATCGGAGACTATGTATGCCCAGAACATATAGGCGTCGACATAGGTTGCAGCATTTCTATGCTTGTGCTTGACAAGTGTCTGCCTGATGACAAGTATGCTGATTTCGAACATAAGGTTAAGACCCAGATACCGTTCGGTATGAATATCCACAACAAGACAATCTTCGATGAGAAAGATTTCTACAAATATCTTACAAAGGCTTTTTGCGTTTATAAGAACCGCTGGCCTGAAATGCTTTCTGGATTACCTGAGGTCGTCAGCGAGAAATGGGTTATCGAACAACTTAAACGCCTTAATATGGACCCAGCTGTTTTCTATCATTCGATAGGGACTGTCGGAGGTGGAAACCACTTTATCGAATATGGCGAGACGGAGGATAAGAAACATTCCGGGGTGACGCTTCATTTCGGTTCAAGGAATTTCGGCGTAAAGGTATGCAAATACTGGATGTCGAAAACGATTACGCCGTATCCTAAGCAGAAAATGAAGGAGCTTGTGAATAAATTCAAAGATGAATACAAGTCAAGCCATAAAGATATGTCTGAATTTAAGAACGTCCTTTCGGAATATCAGGAATCCATTATGAAGAATCACATAACAGGATACCTTACTGGAGAGAATCTTAAAGGCTATCTTATGGATATGTGTTTCGCACAGATGTACGCTGCATACAACCATAAGATTACGGGAGACATAATTGCCGGCATATTGAACAAATATGGAATCAAGGTGACTGAAGTTGTCAAGACAACCCATAATTATATAGACCTTAATGACCATGTCCTCAGGAAGTCTGCAATATCTGCTTATAAAGGCATAAAGATTCTTGTACCCTTTAATATGAGGGACGGTGTTGCGGTATGTGTCGGAAAGGAAAACGGCGAATGGCTGAATTCCTGCTCGCACGGAGCAGGACGTAGGATGTCGAGGTCGCAAGCGAAAAGAGAGGTTTCTATGTCTGATTTCAAGGAATCTATGAAGGGAGTCTATTCGACGACAGTATGCGAAGGAACTCTTGACGAGTCGCCTCAGGCTTATAAGGATACTCAGGAGATAAAGGACCTCATCACTGAAACATGTGACATCTTATATGTCGTGAAATCAAAGATAAACATAAAGGCTGTGGAATAAACGTTGTTTTTTATATAAAAATAAGATTGTGTTAAACTATTAAAATAAAATGTTAAAATGGAAACAAGTCATAATTGGTACATCTGAGGCAAGAAGAAATGCGGAGAGTTAATTAAAGAAGAACTCGTAAAAAGAGGTGCAGATATTGTTCCTTCAAAATATAACTACGAAAATCCGCATAATATATTTTACGTTGTTTGCGGTGTCGTTCACCAAACTTTTCATCTTGACCTTATGGGTTATCGTATCGCACTACATTGGGAAGAAGTTAAAATTGAAGATACGAATATAAAAGCTCATGTTCAAGAAGAGAAAGAACATTGATTAAAGATAGTTGTATCGTAATAAGTAATTCAGAAAAACATAAGACTATGTTAGGAACATTAACAACAAGCGAGGAGCTTATGAAGAGCCTCCTTGATACGGAAGAAAAAATCAGGAAAGATTCCGGTTTCCCAGATTATGATGTGAGGAAACTCGATATGCCTTGGGTGTTGGAGCAGAGCGAATTCAACGAGTTCCATCCATGTGAAGGCGTGTACATTGGATATGACGGGAATTTTCCAAGTTATGCGTTTGACCAGACAAGGGACCTTGAACAAGGTTTCTGGTGGAGCTTTAAAGAAATGGAATATTTCGAAAGGCCTACGAAAGACAATCCTCATGCCGGCATGAAAAAGAATGAGGAATACCTTGGTACAGCTTACGGCCTTTGTGACAACGTCGAGCAGGCGAAGAAATACCTGAAGAAATTTATTAACCACAAGTCCAAGGTATTCGTCATCTGGATGTATCCGATTTTCCATCATCCGGAGAATGCTGGACAGTGGGGAGGATTCAGGCCTCATAAGAATGGCGAGTATATCGGTAAGTATAAGAAAATCATAGAAGGCTGTGAATACTTCGACGACTGTGTGTTTCCTAAAGACTTTCAAGGGTATATCTTCGGATTCCACGCTGTAAGGATACAATAACTAAAATAATAAGCTTATGGAAAAGAAATTTGAAGAAATGACGGTGGAAGAACGCCGTAAAGTCTATGACGAGACTCTTGAAGATATTTACGGATGCTGTGACCCTTGGAAAGATTCTTTCGGAGAAATGGACGGAATTTGTCCGGAATGCGGCCGTGCAACATCTGGTGGCAGCTGCGTCTGCGGATGTAACTATTCACCTGTTGCATGTGATGAGTGCGGTGCAAGACCTTGTGACCTAAGTTGTTAACATAAATTACAAAAGATATGTTCTGTGAAGATGACGAACTTATGAATCTGAAAGATGAAATTCTGTTGACACTTTCAAGAAATGGCAAGCTTCCGACTGACATTGCCTATGCGGAGATATGGGAGACATATACTTCTGATGAAGACGAAGAACGCTATATTTCCCTTATACCGAATTATAGCTATGCAGAATATGAGGAGTTCTTAAAAAACGTCAATTTCGAGTATGATAACGATTACGGGAAGCAATATGTACAAGGTTATATCGTTATGAATGACGGTACATGGTTTGAAAGAGATGACTATGACGGAAGAGAATGGTGGAAGTTCAAGAAGAAACCGGAATTCAAAGCAGGAAATAAAAGATAAGAATTATGAAAAGAGATTTTGTTTTTGTAGTGTTAGTGACAACTTTCGGCAAATATCAACGGACATATTTCCCGGAAGTCCATGTAGAGGCGGCATTCATGTCAGAGATAGATGCTGTCAGATTTTGTGATGACTGGAATATTCATAATGAGTCAGAGGCGACATATCAAAGAGTAGAACTTAACTGATATTATGGCTTAATTCATAAAAATAATTTAGGCATGAAAACAAAGAAGACAGAGAAAACGTTTAAGAAGCTTGTCAAGAATGACATCCTATACCATTGGGTATTCGAAAGAGATACTTACGGATGGCAAATAAAGAAAAAGAGAGCAGTCATTATTGATAAAATTGATGCTGTAAGAGAAAAATACAATATATGGTTACGTATTCAGGATACAGAAGGTTCTTGCTATCGTGTTGACAAAAAAGACATGAATGAGAGCTTTTGTGCTTGGACATCGATAAATGAATGCCTCTGTGCCTTTTCGACATATAATATCAAAGGTAGTGATGTTTTCCAAAAGGCACTGACAATTGTAACGACGTATAATAAAAGGGTTGAGGTCGACTACGGCATACAAGATATAGAGTCAAGACTTGACGAAATAGACAGAGAAGCTGCTGACGCAAAATTAGAAGGATATGATGATTCCGAAGATTTAGAGGACATAAGTTCTGATGAAGTTTCTGGAAAACTGATACATCAACTTTCTGATTCACTACAGTGCGACAAGCAGCCTAATTCGACATCTCTGCTTATAAAGAAGGTTAAGGAAATTACGTCGTTGGCAAATCTTGATATTCCTGATGACTGCATAGGCGGTACGCCTGACGCAAGCAGGAATCTTAAGAAATATACTGAGATAAGAATCGCTCTTAATGATTTGATGGAAAAAATTGATGAGATATGACAATGTCTATTAGAACAGCTGAAGAAAAGAACATCAAAAATACAGACAAAAATAAAATGTCTGAAATTTTTGAAAAAGATTATGTCGAGAATCAAGTTCTTGAAAGGTCGTTATTGCCTATGATGAACGAAAAGACATTGCAGGCGATATTAAGAGCGAATGCAGGTGAAGATAACACAAAGAGAGTCAGCTTCGAGCTTGCTCGCCTTCTGAAAATAAAGTTTTTCCACGAAAAAGAAAACGCTTATTACATACATTGGAACAACAACTATAATGAATTAAAGGCAGAAGACATCGAATTATGCGACTGGAACGGCAATAATGAAAACTTTTATTCCGCACCCACTTATCTTGAAGTAGGTATCTGGTTGTTTATAAAGCATAAAATCTTTGTTTTTATGAACACTGTCCATGAGAAGATGCGTGATGTCAACGCCTACCAACCGAATATTATAGTGAAAAGCGGAAAGCCATATAGCTTCGAATTCTATGAGGATAAATGTGATGCCTATGAGGTCGCTTTCAAGTATTGTTTAACTAAACTTTTATGATTATGGAAAACACAAAGAATTTACAAGAAACTATCGAGTTGAAAACCGATATTCCTGAAGGATACGAAATAGATAGAGAGAATAGCACGTTTGAATGTATTAAGCTCAAACGGATTAGAAACAGGTGGAGAGATACCGTAAGTAAGTTAAATGGATTCACCATATGCGGCTTCGGAGGAATAGAGGCTACTGGCGCTGTCAGCACGAAGGGATGTGGTGGACATGGTATATTCGCTACGGAGAAGATAGCAAAGTCAGCACTTGCAATGGCTCAAATCAGTCAGATAATGGCAAATGACAATAGGTTTGGAGGTGTTATTACTGATAAGGAGTGGGAAGACGATGATGTTGATAAATACGTGATTGTACGCTCAAATAATAAAATAGAAGTGTTTAAGTATTGGACTCGCTATTATTTCCTTGCATTTCGTACGCTTGAACAATGTAATTTGTTCCTCGAAGAAAACGAAGATTTGGTTAAAGATTACTTTATGATTGATTAGTTATTATGTGTTTAATAATATTGTTAATCGGATTTTTAGTCGGAGCGGCATACGACATATATTCCGACTGGGACGATGATAGAGGTGATTTATAACAAATAAAGATTGTAGTTATGGTTGAAGAAGATTATGTATCATTTAAGGTCGCTAACCTGCTTAAAGAAAAAGGATTTGACGGAACTTGCTATGCTTGCTACGAATATTTCGAGTCAGGTGTGACTTTGTATCGAGGATGGCCTTTTGAATATAAAGGCACACCCGTCAAGAATTCGCAAGACAGAATAAAATGCCCGACGCTTCAAATGGCAATGAAGTGGTTGAGGGAAGAAAAGCATATCTACATACAGATAATGCTTGATTCTTTTGCTTGTGGAGGACATTCAGGGTATTATGTCGTCTTACAAAAAACAGATTCTGACTATGAGAGCATGCTCTCTGATTTCGTAGAAGCTGTCTTTTATGAAACTTATAAGGAGGCTGCTATGGAAGCCATCAAAATTTGCTTAACCAAACTTTTATAATTATGGGAGACGACAGAAAATATGTTGGATACGAGACGGCCGTGTGGCTGAAGGCGAATGGGTTCTGCGAGCCCGTGTCCGCATTATGGATAGGTGACGCGGAAAGCCACTACCTCAACTGCGAGGAAATCAAGACGGACGACTACAACGGAGGCGGAACGGAGCTGTTCTCAGCGCCTGAGATTCAAGTTGCAATGAAGTGGTGCTTAGACAAGTTCGGAGAGTTCTATCATGTGCCGAAGGAGTTCATCGACTACTTCTGGGAAGAACATTATAAAGTGAATGCAATTGAGAATAAAAAAATGAGGAATAAGATATGAAAGAAGATTACGTAAGCTTCGAAATTGCGAAGCTGCTAAAAGAAAATGGATTTGATTGGAAATGCTTAGATTGGTATTCGACGAAAGGGAATTTATATTACTATGCTGATTCTTTTGAAAAAGACCTTGACGGTATAGATGAATTATGCTCAGCACCAACACTTCAAGTGTCAATGAAGTGGCTGAGAGAAGTTAAAAACATCATTATTACAATGGACTATGACGAGTATGAGTTATCGAATAATAAAAAAGCAGCTGGATATTCTTATGCTATTCAAAAACAAAGTAATCCATCAGAATTTTTTAAAATCGGTCATGCTGTTTATGATACCTATGAAGCAGCTTGTGAAGCAGCAATTAAAGATTGTGTAACAAATTTAATTTAAGGATATGAAAGCAGATTACATAAGCTTCGAAATTGCGAAGCTTCTTAAAGAAAGGGGATTTAACGAAAGTGTCTGGCAAGTTTTTTATGAGGAACTGCCTTCGTCATTACGTACGGCATTTACGAAAAATAAAAAAAAGGTGATTGATTTCTTCTATTCAACAAAGGATACAGAGGTTCCGTCTCTTTTTAGTAACAATAATGAAATTCCGAAATATATCGATACTAATGTCTATGCGGCGCCGACGCTTCAAATAGCAATGAAGTGGCTGAGAGAAGTACATAAATTATTCATTGAAATAGACTATGAACTCTATAGTAACGTTAATCAGGAAGATGAAAACGAAAAATACCAATATGGTATTGCAATAAAATTCATAAAACAAAAAGAATTTGAGGAGGTAAAGCGTCTTGTATTAAATACGTTATACAATACCTATGAAGAGGCTGCTATGGATGCCATCAAGTATTGCTTAACGAAACTTTTATAGGCCTATGGTTATAGTAGTAATATATCATGATGAATATCAGTCTGTTCTGAGGTCAAAAGAATTCTATAGCTGGAATCAGGCCATTCCATTCTGCGAATATCTTCACAGTAAAAATCTGTTTGTTGATACAAGAATGGTAATGAAATAGGACTATGCCTATATTGCTGGAATTCGTCATGAAGGCATTCAAGGTTGAAAGCGGAAGAATGAGCAAGGTTTAATGTTAAATGTTGTTTTTTATATAAAATGATTTTATGAAAGTTGTAATAAACAATAAGATAGGAGTATTCCATTTTACCAAGGAACAGGCTGAATGGTTATTCAATAATGCGATGATACAATCAGTCATATCTCTTCTCATTAGTGATATTATTTCCAGTTTTGGAGATAAAAATTTGGCCTTTGTACAATTGGATAATTACTATTTGCACAGTTCTGTTTGGCACGAATATAAGTATCGTTCCCATCCATGGATAGTGGAGGCATGTGAGAAGTTCCCGGATGCGTCGCAGAAAATTGAGGAAATCAAAGGCAGCTATTACAGAATCATAGAACGAAAGGATGGTACTGAATATATAATTACTCCAAGCCTTGGTGATTTTATAAAGGGATTTGAATGGTTTATGATATGAAAGCAAAGAATTTACAAACAGGAGAGATTGTCGATAACTTCGGTTATTCAAGAGAGTATGGGACTGTATCATATATTGACAGTACTGGTCTGCTTAAATTTGATATGACGCCTGTCGATAAGTGGCAGGTTATCAATGATAACAATGAGCCAGAGGTTATGACAATGGACGCGAACAAGTTCAAAGGGTTTATGTCTGATTATGCTCTTGATAAGAGAACACAGGTTGCAATATCCGCAATGAACGGCATTCTTGCCAATTACGACCAGTTCCGTCATACAATAGTAGAAGCTTATGAAGAAGGTGAAATACATTCGATTCCTGTTGGAGTCGCAAAATTCGCGGTAGCTTGCGCTGACGCATTGTTACAACAGTTATCGACTAAAAATAAAGAAAATGAAACCGTTTAATTTAGAGGATGCTAAGAAAGGTTGTCCAATCTGCACAAGAGATGGACATAAGGCCAGAATAATATGTTATGACTGTAAAGACAAAAAATATCCTATTATAGCGTTAATAGATGAGAACGATTATGAATATCCGGTTCACTACACTATAAAAGGTGAATATTCAAGTTCAAGTGGTGACAATAAGGCAGACCTCATGATGGCTCCAGTAAAGCATGAAAAATGGATAAACATTTACAGGTCTGAGAAAGGAATTTATGCCGGTAATACCATATATGATACTAAAGAACAAGCTATAGAGGCAGGTATCGCCGGACGAGGATATGTTTCTACGTCTAAAATAGAATGGGAGGAGAAATAGATATGATAGCTCTAATTATAATCGGATATTTAATAGGTATATTTTTCCCGATGACATTAGTTGCTGTTGCAATATTTTACATTGGACGTTTATTGATTAAATTTTATGATTGGCTATGAGAGAAGATTATGTTAGTTTTGAAATCGCGAAGCTCCTTAAAGAAAAGGGATTCGATTGGATGTGCTCCGTAATATATGATTTGGACAGGCCTAAATCCTGCGAAATCAATAAGTACTATACTAATTTCGGGACATCAAACCATAACAAATGGACTGATTTAGTATCTGCACCGACTCCACAGATGGCAATGAAGTGGCTGAGAGAGGTTAAGAATGTCTTTATCTCTATTGAGTATAGTTACATTTGCTATCAATATAAGTACACTATATGCCTTGCTGATTCTTCGTTAAATCATAAAAGTGGGGCAAATGTAGATTATGACTACAAAACTTATGAAGAGGCAGTCGAGGCTGCATTGAAATACGCATTAACAAATATAATATAAACGATTATGACAAACTTAAGATTATCGACAATTACAAGCAAGATGAAGCAATTAAGGATTGCTGTCTATTCAGTACGTATCGCAAAACTTTTAATGGCTTTACTGTACCTGATATTCTGTATAGCATACTACGTTATATGGTTTGCTATATTTCTGCCATTCTTTATCATAGGCATGATTATATCGATGTTTGTCATACCTGCTGTTGTGTATGTCGCTACAGGTGATTGGGCTTATAACACATACTCTGACAAATTTTGTGAGCTTTGTACCGATATTCATGATTTCCCTGTAGATAATTGTTTTGAAAGTAAAATTTTAAGGTTATAAGATTATGTGCATAGGATTTATTTTATTGATTTTAGCAGTCGTATCATTCTTTATGCTCGGCTGCATTCTTACAAGGCATTCTGAAAAGAAGAACTATAATAACAGCATCTGTCCAAAATGCGGCGAGAAGCTTCGGCAGTTCGATATTGCTTCTGACGGCAGCAGAGGATATACATGCAATAAATGCGGTTATACGACGTGGTGCTCATATAATGTTGATAAATAAGTAGTTATGACAGACGTATATATAGACGAAGCAACAGCTAAATTCCTGTACGACAAACAGTACGGCTGGGAATATACGGATACATACGTTCTTAATCCGTATAGTACGAATCGAGCGGTTTATCCAAAGATAACTCAGGCCCTCGCTATGAAGTGGCTTCGAGACATCAAGGGAATCATTATAGAAGTGAATGTCAACTATGACATGACAGCTGATATGATGGACGCAAGCGACGTCGGGCAAGCGAAAGAAATAGAGGGCAGTGTGACTCGTTTCTGCGGATATGGCTACACGATACATCGTAAGTCGCCTCATTCGATATTGCATGAGAGCGATAAGGATTTCACGACTTACGAAGAGGCGGTGGAAGCTGCATTGAAATACACGTTAATAAATCTTGTATAATTATGAGCGAATCTGAAGAATATGTATCAAAGAAAACCGCGAAACTTTTGAATGGCAAAGGTTTTGACTGGGTATGCCGTACGCGATGCTTTTATCCGACAAGTAAGTTCGATTATGAAGAAGGAATTTATGCGCCTACTCTTGCAACAGCCATCAGATGGCTGAGGGAAAGACATAAGCTGTACATTACAATCTTGCCTAAGGAAATCTGTCTAATCTATGATTATGACAGTACAATAAATGCTTACTGTACAGGCAAATACACTTGGCTTGTCGCTAATGATAATGGGATGGAGGTTGTCAAAGGCAATGATGTAGATAAGAAATTTCAGAAAAATTATGAAATGGCTGCAGATGCCGCTTTAAGGTATTGCCTGACAAATTTGCTTTAAACATAGTTAAAATGATTTTAGGAGATAGATTAGTAGCAATCGTAGATTTATATGAGTCTGGATTTACGGTAACTCAGAAGCAGTTCCGTTGCAAGTACTCATTATATAAGGATTTGTGCAAAAATGAAGATATTGTCAGACAGCCGCCATGTGATGTTCTGAGGGCGTCTTATAAAGATTTCACGGATATGAATGGAATACAGCAGTTTCTCGACATCGAGCTTATGGATAATGATATTATTATATGGAGATGTAATAGTGAATCTCCTGAAAGCTCAAAGTTTTTAGCTGGTCTGAAAGAAAGATATAAACAAAAAGATATTACGAACATCCGAAAAATTTTAGAGTTATGATAGAAAACTATGTTATTGAAAGACACAATTCCGACGAAGCTACACACATAGCTGAAAAACATTGGAATGATTACAAGACTGCTTATAATGCTGCTATGACAATGGCTGAGCAGAAAGACAAATCGTTTGAAAAAGTTATGAGTACTTTGAAGGCTCACCTTGATGCGGCAGATTCATCAAATGATAATGAGGGATTCTGTGAGGCGCTGAGAGAAATTTATTATGACATAGAAGTTTTATAGTTATGAAAAATAAGAATATTTTATTGATAGCGGGTGTCCACGGAGACGAACAGAATGCAATAAAGGTTTGTCATGATGTCGTTAAAGAAAACCCTTGGAAACTATTTGTCCTGCCTGAAAGCGAGGAGGCGCGTAAAAAGAATGTGAGGTGCGTTAACGGCTACGACTGGAACCGCCACGCATCTGAAATTGATTTGAAGAATGTTTCCGACTACGATGTCGTCATGGACGTGCATTGTTCTCCGAATCTACTTAACTGCGTAGTCATAGACAACAACAGGTACGCAGCCAACTATATAAAGTTCTGTAATGAGAATGACATACCGTATGCCTTGGTTGACGCGAATGATACGATAAAGAATGCTGTTATCAGGAATACAAGCCTGCATGTAATGTCAGGAGCACATACCGCTGCGTTTACAGTGGAACTTAACGGTATGGGTATTACAAGCAGGGAGGTATATGACAATAACGTCAGATTTCTGAACAAACTCATAGAAGCTTTCTGTAAGAGCGACATCGATTTTTATGTGGTGCAGAACCTCATCGATTTTACGTCTCAGCTTGCTGATGTCAAGTGCAATGACTTTACATACCATAATTATGGTGAGAAAGTTTTTATAAGCGAGGATATTCAAGGATTCTATAAGAAAGGAGACACGATTCTTACATTATCGTTTCCAGGAAGGACTGATACAGTATATACGGCGCCTGAAGATGGATGGGTGATAGATTATGATGACTGTCCGTATGTGTATTTCGGAAGCAGGTTGTTTGAATTCCAGAAAAAGATAATCATATAAGAGTTGAGACATGAAAAAGAAATTGTCCGAAATGTATAAGAATGTCATTATCCATAAAGGCAATATTGATATGGATAATGTTACCTGTATGCCTATTACCCAAATTATGAAAGATAATAAGGCAGCAGCGATAATCGCTGCAAAATGGGTTGAAAGCTATAAGAACCGTGAGAATAACATCACTATCGAAGAAGCTGTAAACAAGGCGTGTGACGAGATATACCGGGAAGAAGAACGCCAGCTTATGCGAATCGCGACTAATTTTGTGAAGGAGAACTTTATCTGGAATCAGAAGCTGATAAATGAGATGGAGGATAAGATGAGGAGGGTGAAGGCAGATTTCAAAGACAACCGGCCTATAGTAGAACTTGATGGTTGGAAGAAGGAAGAACCTGATACAGATTGCTATGTCCTGCTGATGACAGAAGAATTCCCGAAGAACTGTTTCTACATTGTCGCCGAATGGGATAATGATGCCAAATGTTTTTATTCTGAGGCTTCTGATATGCCTATAAAACATTGGGACTGCTGGAAGCTTATTGAAAGAAATGAATACTTAAAAGGCAAGTCTTACAAGGAAAGGCTTAATGAGATTGCTAATAACCTATAAATCATATAATTATGAAAATATTTAATTTTGGCATACCTCTTTTTGATGTCGATGTAAGGTTGATACAATCAGAAACAAATGATAACTATAAAGAAATTGTTGAGTCATGTGCATTCGCAGGTCTTCTTGAAGAAGATTTGAAGGATATTGAAGGTAAGCTGTCCAGAGGTTTTCATGACGGTGGAGAACTCTATTGGAATTTCAATGAGAAAAGGTTTCTTATAGTTTTCTATAATATGACTAACGAGAAGGATATGATAAAAATATATATGCACGAGAAACGCCATCTTGAAGACAGGATACTTGAATTCTGCAGCATACACGACATGGAGACAGCTGCCTATCTGTCTGGCTACCTTGGAGTGATATTCTATAATTTTTTGATGAGAAAGCTTGCAACCGCCGAACGTAAGCAAGATAATTCTTGCGAAGAAAACGAAGAATTCCAAAATTGATAAATAAAATGAATCTATAAACTATATCATTATGGGAAAATTGAAAACGTTTAGTAAAGTTATAGGCGAGTCGCAGCACAGTGTAGAAATGGTGAAGTCATTGTTTAAGCCTGGAGATAAGATTAAAATCGATTTTATGGTTGGCGAGCCTCAATACAGTGGCAAGACAGGAGAAGTTGAATATATTGACGACATCGGTCAGATTCACGGCTCATGGGGAGGTTGCGCGTTGATTTACGGTGAAGACCATTTCCACAAAATCGAATAAAGTCTGTCAAATAATTCTTTTGAAATTAGACCTATCGTTTATAAAAGCGATAGGCTTTCTTATTTATAATGAAAATTTTTCTTACTGAAAATCAGTTAGTTACATATATGTTATAAAAATTTTTAACAGTTTTTGTTAGAAATAAGATTTTTCATACTATATTTGTGGAAACAAAACTTAAAATAAACAAAGAGATGGAAATAATAAAAGTATCAGGAAAGAGATTGTATCACGAATATACAGACGCAACTGAATTTGATGAGTTGCGCGCCTGGAAAGGATGTTCAGCACAGAAGAGCGCTACCCACAAGAACTCATTCAAGAGAATCAAGAGAACTTTCACTAAGAAAGTTCGTCGCGCATTGAAGGTATCATTAAATAATCAAGAGTTATGAAAGCAATCGATATTATAAAGGCAGACTGTGACAAGGCAGTCAGAGTCATAGAATCCTGCAAGACATACGAACATTACGACGCAGCTGTCCAATATGTGTCTCTTCTTATGGACAAGGTATCAAGGCTTAGACATGAATGCGGCTATGGCGACGATACCGGTAAAATTCAGGATAAGATGATAAGCAACGTATATTCAGTCTTGCGGAAATCTATGTATGCACACTGGAACAACTAACAAAGCAGAAATAATTCAAAACAAAACAATTATGGAATTCGAAGTTAGAAAAAATACGAAGAGCCTGACAAAGTGTCTGGACGCAGTTATAAAGTTTGATACTTGCGACGGCAAGTTTGCCGAAGTGTCTTATGATGAGGTGAACAAGTTCATCAAAAGCGAAAACCTTAAAGGCGTCCTTTGTGACGGCAATTACGTCATAAGTGAAATCGGTGTTCTTGTCGAGACCGAATACCTCGACGGCAAGAAATATAAGATGTACCAACATTTTGTAGTTCGTGAGAACTATCTTGTTGCAACGCTGAATTACAAGAAGAAGATTATGTGGTCGGTTGTTTCAGACCGGGATATGAATACATTTGAGATGGAATGCGCTGAGGTTAAATCTGTCTCTTGCTATGTTTATCTGGATGAGTACAAAAAGGGTACAGGACAGCAACGTTTCCTAATAGGCACCGTTACCCCTGACAAGTTCAAAACCTCTAATATAGGCGGAAAGCAGAAAGTGACGAAAGAGATTGAGAAGAACTGGCAGGATGCGATTGACAAGGTTGTCGCATATCGTGGCTTTCCTTCCGAAGAATATATCGGCAGCTATCTGACGTCCTGTAAGGTGTATTCTTTGAACTATTCAAAAAATCGGAAGGCTAATATCTTGAGAGGATTGCTTGACACGCCTTTGAAACAGTCGAGCGAGAAACAACAGACATTTCTGTTAAAATTGCTTAACGGCAAGTATTCTGAACTTGATGTATCGTTGTTGAATACATTTCAATGCAGCGCTATGATAGGACATCTTACGGCAGACTGCCGCTCAGCCGCTGAATGCGATGAGAATGATGAAAAGCTCAAGAAGCTCTACGAATTCCTTCTTGACAGACAGAATAATAACATAAAAAATTTTTAGTCAGTGGTTAGGCTGAATGATTTCACAAACGTTGTTTTTTATATAAAAATATAAGAGATATGATAATGGAAGACTTTAAGGCGGCTGATTCGCTTTATAACAAGATACAGCTGCTCAAGACAGAAAATCGCAAGCTTGAGAATTTTAAGGACAGAGTTCCGATAACTCTGACTACAGGAATACATGAAAGCGATGTCGTAATCAGAGATTCCGAACGATGCAAAAGTATTGTCAATTTCATTCAGAGCGAGAACTTGAAGAAAATTAAGAATCTTGAAGAAGAATTCGAGAAGATATAACTATGAAGAGATTCGTAAAAATATCCGTTATTATTTCTGTCCTGATACTGCCTATGCAGTCATATTGCCAGAAACTTACCGTTAGAAGTGATTACCTCATTCCGACTAACAAGGAAATCAAGGCTCATTGCTATGACTGTTCGCGGCAAGACGTCAAGGAGATGAGGGAAGAAATAATACTTGATATAAGAAAGCAGGAGTTTGATGACGCCGTGGAATTGAGGAAAACGAGAAATTAGGCGTGAAACATCGATTCTGGGACACTTTCACTAAGAATTAAGCAACAATACAAGAAAAAACAAAAATAACATCTTAAAACAAGCAAAATGGAAGAAAATGTTAAAATAACGCAGAATCAGGATAGGTTACCGGATGCAGGCATTCTGTCTATGGACCTCGCAAGTCGAGTTCCTTACGGCGTCAAGCTTGATTATTGCGACAGGAAATCAGGCGTGCATTATGAATGTACGCTAATATCAGCCGGCTACCGGATACAAATCAAGGAAAGTCCGTTCTATTGCAATATAGACGACGTGAAGCCGTATTTGCGCTCGATGTCGAAAATAACGAAAGACGAAAAGGCAAGCCTCAGAGCTACTTTCGGCATTAACGACAAATATGAATTCGAGAGATGGACGTATGGCGAGGGTATGACGAGCGTCAGCTTGAAAGATGTCGTCAAATTTTTCGACTGGCTGAACAGTCATCACATCGATTACCGGAATCTTATAAGAAAGGGTCTTGCTATCGAGGCCCCAGAAAATATGTATGACCTAAAATAGTTTCAATTATGGAAATGGAAAGTATTGTCTATAGGACAAAATGTTATGAGCCGAAATCCGGCAGGTGGTATCAGAAATCGGTTTGTCTCGCCCATCTATACGGAGGAACCAGCTATGAATGGACAGATACCCCCGACCACAGACTGATGAAAGAGAAAGTTTGCATACGTGAGTTTCTGAATCCAGACAATATGGATATGTCATGGTACGAAGAAGATGACATCGACAAAGAATATAACAGCAATGACATTAAATATCAGATAAACTTTTCTGACAAGCTTGACGGCTTCCATCTTGAACGCCTTTTGTACAAAGGCAACGTGATTTATGCCGCTGCTACTGTCTGTACAAAGAAAATCCAAGTTAATTCTTAATTTCCGCGGTTATGGATGATAAAAAATTTTTAGTGACAAGAACAGTAAACGTAAGCGTCAGCTTCCGTGTCACCAATGCCGTAGATGAATTTGTCTATGTCCATAAGGATGATTTCCGCGGAGCAGTTAGAATGGATACCATGACGAAGATACACCTTACGTCCGGAGCACGAGACTCGAGAGACCTATATGTCAAGGAATCCGTCGAAGAGGTAAACGCTCTCGTTGACGAGGCAAAGCAGGTGTGGTTTAGAGAAACCAGCAAGGTAAAAAATTACGACTGTAAGAAGTCTAAGCTTATTGAGAAAGCGTGCGAATGGCTTGAAGAGAATGCCTATTCCTATAATTACATAAAGGTCGGTCTTGCAGGGCAAGGCGATACCTATGATATTGAAAGTATGCTTGAAGACTTCAAGAAAGCTATGGAAAAATAACTTATGATTACAGATAAGGAAAAAATAGAAGAGATAGTACAGATGTCTAACGCGTACCAGGTGTACGACGTGGTTGATTTCGACGCCTTACGTGAAGCTCTAAGGGAAGACTTGCTCGAAATGGCGCAATGGAAAGATGAATGTCATAAGGTGGAAATGGAGAAGTGTGCGAAGGCGAAAGAGCAACAGATTTTCTCAATACTGCACCAGTTTGGATATGACTCCGCTCTTGTGGCAGTTCAGCATTATATTTCTACTGTAAATGAAGAGAGTCAGTTACATAAACAATAAGGAAATGAAACGACAATATCGGAGAAATATAGTTAGGAGCTGTATCAATTCTGAACTTTCGAAACGAATAGCTTCAGAATATGCCGGTAAAGACATAGGCGAGCTTGATGTTGAAGTCGCATGCAGTGAAATCGCTAAACTGAAAGACGAAAAGTTTGACGAAGAAAGAAAATTTATGTTTGACGAGCTTCTCAAATGACTTGAAAAGAATTCATTGAACTATGTAGGCGTGATTGCGTCAGGACCTTGTTCGATAACGTTATCAGTCAAGGAGCTTGTCAACGATTTCAAAAAAACTTAAATGATAAAAGTTATGGAAAAGAACAATGAAAATTTAACCTTCGAAAAAATGCAGGAGCTTTCGAAATGGAAAGACATGTATGACGAATTACGGCAGTACGTCTCTATTGAGCGTTTTGTCAAGCAAGCGAAAGCAAACGGGTATGATGACTCGAATGCCGAGAAGCTGTACAGTATTTTCTCTGCTGGATATTTCAAGAATCTGAGACTTATCGAAAGCGAACTTAACGGTAAGTTTGCGAAATACTTCCCAGAAGCTCTGAATATAGCGAAGGTTGCGTATGACAACATACATAACTCAGTCACTCTGCATAGAAGAAGTTACGAAGAGCCTGCTGACATCAGAAGGTACTATTTCGAAAAGAAGGTCGAAGGGCAAGAAGGCGAAATGGAGGAGGTTGATGTGAACCTTTCAGAATCATCTGATATTCTCGCCCTTGCAGACATCCTGAGAAACCGTACTGACATCAAGTATGTAGGCCATTCTAAATTCTGTGAAGAAATCGAAACCGACAGCAGGGACAGAAAGAAGATAAAGATATTCGAGGGTGACATTATTTTTGTGCACCACGACTTGCACGACCACATGTTTTCATTGTATAAGGTAAAGGAAAAAGCAGGAGTCTATATCTGCGAGCGGGAAGGATGTTACGTCAAGCTGCGCTATATGCAGGATTCCGGGTATGTCGATGAAGATGGCAATCTGAACAAATCTGACAAGAGATGCAACCATTACGGCATTACAGGCATAGCTGACGCCCAGCATTTTGATGTCATCGGAAATATCTACAAGGATATTTCAGTTCTTATGGACAATGAAATTCAGGAAGAGTCTGAGGATTAGTTATGAACTTATAATATATTGGTTATCAGTATAATAAAAATAATTTATAGAATCTTCAAACTACTTTTGTTAAAATGTTGTTTTTTATAAGAAACAAAATAGCAAGGAGGTAAAAATGCAAGTAAAACAGGTTAAGAAAGAAGTAATGTCGGAAGTCTTTGTTTCTATTGACGGAAAGGAATTTGTCGACAAGTATGATTGCGAGATGCACGAAGCTCAGTATGTCATAGACAGCTGCAAGGATATGTTTGAAATCAAGCGAGTATTGTCTTATGATGGTAACAAGCGCCGTATGATGTTCACATATAATGAAATTGCCGCTAAGGAACATCCAGACTTATTCCGGAAGATGTTACTGCTTTTTATCAATACAGTTATAGATGAAGATTACAAGATTGCAAACATCGTAAAGGTTTCTAATATGTACATCATTTCTCATTTTCTTGATTCATATAAGTTCAAGCATCAAAAGAAATATGTCATTGAGCGAGAGCGGATGTTTGGTAGCAGCGAGCCGGATTCAATTTCATTGAATGTCATTGATGTGGACAACTACCTTGAAGATATTCAAAAGCGAGTGGAATGACTTAATTCGATATTCGGTTGCAGATATGTAATTTCTGACGATATGCCGAAAAAAGTAAAATGTAAGTAGCCTATGGGAAAGTTTAATGATATACAAGTATCAGTTCTTGTAAAGACTGAAATCATAGACGGTGTCGAATGGTTTAAGGCGCCGACAGCAGTCATTGGAGTTTACAGGTCATTAAGAGACGCTCTCCGTGAAAAGGAAAAGCTTGAAGCCGGAAATAAAGACGAGAAAGTGATGTTTGACGTCATCCATAAAGTTCTTTTGTAATTCTGTTTAAATAAACCAAGTATGAAAAGTAAAAAGGAAATAATTCGTATACTCCACAATGAAGAAGTGCTATTCGCGCAAGAAATATGCGTAAATGAAGACAAGCGTGCTTTGTCTGATTTCGCGGATAATCCTCTTTTCGTTCACTTCGATGAATATCTGTCGATTCCCAAACAATACGTCATCGTGCCGTATATCCATGAGAACTGTCTTCAAGGTTATGAAGTCACGACCTTAAAAGGCGGACATGGACTTGATGACCCATATTTAGGCAAGATATTCACAATAGAAGGCCTGATTGATGAATTCTATAAGGAACCTTTGGATACCGCAGCCTGCCAGAAAAAGTCTGTCTTCGACAAGCTTGACGAAATTTCTGAAGAATATGACAAGCTAATGAAGAGATTTGATAATCTCGTAGAGACTGAGCTGACTGATGTCTTGAAGGCATGGTTTAAAGAATACCGTTATGATGGCGAAAAGTTTGAACGTATTGAAAATGTTTATACAAAGCCTTTAAAGAACTGTGCGATACAGGAACCTTTTGTTCATTTCTATTATACCAATAGTAATAACGAAAAAACTGAGGGATACTTGTCATTGAATACTTTGAAAGGATTCGAAATGACTTATGAAATAAAATGTGATTAACGTTTAATAAGTTGGAAAATTATGGATGCTACAATAGAAGAAGCAGTAATGGTTCTGCGAACTATTAGAATAGATAAGGAAAAAATTATCGAGAATGAGAAAAAGGTCATTACCGAAGTGTTTGGCAAAGCGGTAAGAAAATGGTTTGACAAGAATAAAGACATAAACAGAGACGCGCTTTGCCAGGTGGAAGAAGTAAACCTTAACCCTGACGCGCATTCGCCGATGCGGTTGCCTTATGTCAAATTCAGTTACCTTTGCAATGGAGAAAGCGTTAGACGTGAATGTATCCCCATAAAGGTTCTCCAGAACTATGAAGATGAAGAAACTATATAAAATTAGATATTATGATAGAAGGATTGACAAAAGAAAAGATAGACGAATTCAAGCGTCTTGAAGATGAGTGTAGGACACTTATTCTTGAGAGAGGAGCAGAAATTATCGAGAAGGCTGAAGAAAGAGGCGTAGAGCTTAACATATCGAAATGTGATGACGTCTCGTTGTATGATGATGATTTCGTAATAGCTGAATACTACAGCTCAAGAGGTGAATCCTGGTATGATTATTCAGAAGAAATCCCTATAGACGCGTTTTATTCTGATGAAGCCCTTGAAAAATATTTTGACAGTGTACTGCAGGAAATTGACGACAAAGACGAGCAATTACAGCAGGATATAGAAAAGTACGAGCGTTCAGAATACGAACGCCTTAAAGCGAAATACGAGGGAAAATAATATGGAATCAACTTTTTCTACGAAGCTTGGAGACCTTTTCGGCAGCGAGTATTCCGAACATATCAAGGCAGGCGAGGAATATTGGTATAACTTCGGTGGATTACGAATAACCGACGGCACTGTCATATATTGGTGCAAGATAAAGGTGACGTATATCCGCTCAGGCGTAATGTTCTATATTTTTGACGGCTATCCGGAGGCAGGAGAAAGACATGCCGACCTAAATTCCATGATGACTGAGCTTATGGAAATTGCGATACTTGACCCTGTAAAGGATTTAGGAATTCCTGAAGAATCTTCATATAGGTTTGACGATACGCATACAAAGATAGTCAACTGGAATAATAACGGGGAAGGGAGTCAGAATCCTATTGACAGCGTAATCAATTCAGCTATAGAAGTTATTAAGAATAAAAAATAAGAAATTATGTGGTGCGATAAGAAAAAATCAGGAGAGAAATCTAAAGAAAAACAAGGAGAGGAACAAGAAGAAAAATTTTATGACGTGAAAGTTCCGAAAGGATACGTCATAGATGAAGAGAAATCTTCTTTTTCAAGAATTGTGTTTAGAAAAGACGTAAGCTGGGCAGAGCGTGCGAAAACAGTACGTGAAGTCACCGGATATTATATTGATGAATCTGCAATGATTATCAAACAGAATAGTCCGCTACTGTTTACAGAGGACACGTATAACGTATTCGCGACGGAGAAGCAGGCTTTGTGCTCGAAGTCTATGTCTCAGATTTCGCAGATACTTCTGCATGACAAAAGGTTTGGCGGCGTCATAAGTCCTGAGGAATGGGACAAGGCTAACGCAATAATCGTGAGGGGCAGTAACGGACCTGAGATAAGTCCAGCATCCATATACCAGCTTCTTATATTCAAGAATAAGAAGTATGCTACGTTGTTCCTTAAAGAATATCCAGAATTAGTTAAACAATATTTAATGATTTAAAAATATGGGAAATTACAATTTGACTTTTGAAGACGCCCAATCATACCAGATTGGCAGAGATTACACACTTGCTGCGAATGACGGCGACATCCACACGGATTACAAGAAGCCGACTCAGACCGAAGGAAACATATTGAAATGGGCAGACGACACCCACCTTAAATGGATGTCTAAGAAAATCCATGAAAAAAATGTCGAGAAGGGTTTCTATGATAAAAGCCGTGAACTCGGCACAATGCTGATGCTTATTGTTTCAGAACTCTCAGAAGCTCTTGAGGCAGATAGGAACGGCAGACATTGCGACATAGAGGAGGTTGCGGCAAGCCACGACATTTCAGACCCTGTAGTTTTCAAGGGATTCATAAAGGATAGCTTCGAAGATGAGTTAGCCGACGTTTTTATAAGGATGTTTGACCTCTGCGGATACCTCGGTCTCGACATCCAGAAATATATAGACGCTAAGCTCAAGTATAACGAGCAGAGAGAGCATAAGCACGGCAAATCATATTAAAACGTTGTTTTTTATATTAAACAAAAACATTTACAGACATGAACAATAAAATTATTTTGGCTTTGCAGGATAAAGAAACTATCTTGGAAGTCGCGAAAGACCCAGAAGTTCAAATTAAAATCAAGGACGCCATCATTGACGGTGTAGCGAAAAGAGTGGCCAAGGGTGCTTTCGATAATGACTGCAATGTCAGCAAGCAGCTTCGAGAGGATGTTCTCAAGGCAATGTTTGAAAAGACATTCCTACGGTCATCGTTTACGAAAGACTACAAAGAGATTTTTGATGCAGCTGTGTCAGAATTGATAGAAAAGTCAGTTCAAGAAAATATCCAAGGCATTCAAGACAAAATCAACAAGCATATCAATATGTTCCAAACACATGCCGAAGAATTCCTTGCAAACTATGATTTCGAACACCGTGTTAACGAACAGATTGAGAAGAAGCTTGGTGAAGTAGTGAAGAAGCTTGTAGAAAAATAATAAAGGCATAAAACAAAATGACAAAATCAAAAGCATTAAAAATTATTCAGGCTCTTATAGAGAAATATGGCGGCGACCATGTTCTCTATAAGATTTGCGACGAATATAAGTTTCAGCTGAGAACGACTGAAGACGACATACATAATACAGGGTTAAGAAGATTCCGTGAAGACTATATCAGGGCATATTACACATTGTCATCCCTGTTTACCGATATTCAGGACTGCGAGAGTCTTTCAGGCAAGGCTGCAATAAGCACAACGTCTATGAATTCGATAGGACAGTATGTACGTCAGTGCGACAGCAATATCGAATGGTTTAAATGCCAGCCTATTGTACTTGGCAATTTCGAAGATTCGAAGAAAGAGTACGACGAGTTTGTCAGCGATGAAACTAATGCGGAACTTATTAAAAAGCACAACGAGAAAATGCGTAGGCTGTTTGGGAATATGATGATAGCAGGCAGCGCGCTTATGCAAGGGATTTCTCCAAAGCTTTACGTATAACTTAAAAATAAATTGCTATGACTGATATTCAAAATTTACCAAAAGATATGTTTCATGACGCATGGGTCATAAGACATAGTGGAAGAATCAACAAAGCTGTAATTTATTCAGCAAACTCTGAAGAGGTAAGAGTTTATACTTATGATAACGAGTGTAAAAAGGTATATCATACATTCAAATACAAAGACAGTAAATGGATTAGTTTTGATGATATGCTGGTATTTGACTTGTCATCTCAAGAAACAAAGGATATTATCGCGGAACGCCTTAATAAATACAGTACAAACATACATTCTGATTACAGGCTGGCTTTTGAAAACTACTTGAAACGTATGGAGCTTTTCCGTGATATTCTTGACAGTAATGCCGCCATTGAAAAAGAAGCTATCTTGAAGCAGCATAATCTAAATAATTGATACTGAAAAATCTTATGGGAAAAGTATTTTTTACATCAGACCTGCATTTCGGTCATGAGCTTCTTACGCAAGCTTTGAGGAAAATGTCAGCAAAGGAGTCAGACGAGCTTATTATCGAGAACTGGAACAGCATCGTTACTAAACACGACAAGGTATATGTCCTCGGTGACCTGACTATGGAGAAACACTCGAATCTTTGTTTGCTGAAACAGCTTAGAGGCGATATAACCGTTGTAGGCGGGAATCATGACATACAGAAATGCTGCAAGGCGATTACTGGTATGAACATACCTGTTATGGGAGTGCTGAAGTACAAAGGTTTTCTATGTACGCATATACCTATTCATCCTCTGTTTCTGAAAGAATGCCGTGGAAACATTCACGGACATATCCACGTACCTGACAGCGAACATGACTACGATATGACGCTGCCGGCCGGAAGCGATAAATACTATAACGTCAACTGTGAATTCCACGATTACAAACCTGTTGAATTCCAGGAGATAGAAAGTTATTTCAAGCAGCTTTCAGAAATGAATATCTAATTATAAAAATAGAAAGAAATGTATATAGCAGTAGATTTTGACGGAACATGCGTAAAGCATCAGTTTCCAGAAGTAGGAGAAGACATAGGAGCAGTGCCTGTATTGAAAGAACTTGTAGAGGCAGGACACAAGTTGATATTGTGTACAATGAGGTCTCATCCGTCTGAAAAGACAAAGCACGCCTCTGAGAAAGGATATATAGCAACTGAAAAGGATACATTACAGGATGCTGTCGACTGGTTCAATGAGAACGGTATAGAATTATACGGCGTTAACGAGAATCCTTCACAGAAGGCCTGGACGGAAAGCAAGAAGATATATGCGAACATGTATATAGACGACTGCGCTCTCGGCGTGCCGCTTATCGCTGACGGAAGAGGTAATGTGTTCGTTGACTGGGAAGAGGTAAGAAAGTTGTTGGTAATAAGAAAGGTTCTTTAGGATGGAAAATACTGAACTCAATTATGACATCTGCTGCGTTAACTGCAAGCACTGCATCATATCTGAGACTAACCTGGCAGGAATAGGGACATGCTGTTGCAAGAAGGCTCCATTATATTCAAGGATTTATGGCCAAAGAAGCTTTCAATACTGCTACAAGGTTCTTGAGAAAAGTGTTATAAACGAATATTGCAAGGACTTCGAGCCTGACTTCACGACAAGGATAAAGATGTGGTTCAAACAAAAATGGCGCAAACATGGAAAGAAAAATTAGAGAAGACATTGATGACGAACTTATTCAAAGAATTGTCGACGACATTACAGACAACGACACAGAGCTTGTATTCGTGGAAGATGAGCTTAAGGCTGCTGTGAAGAAAATGGCCGTTACGAAGAACGAAGAATTCATAAAGTTTCTTACGAGCCTGAAACTAATGACTACTACCCAGCATTTGTTTGAAATGATAGATAAGAAAATAGAAGAACTCAAAGCAAATAACAACCACTGAGATGGATAAAGAGCTGTTCATAAAAATGTATAAGGAGTTCGGGAATCTTAAAGATACCTGTAACTACCTTCATATTTCACAAGAGAAAGTACAGAAGATACGCAAGGTAGACGACGAGTTTGACGCAGCCTGCAAGCGTACTACCATAGAGAACTATAAGAAGAGCAAGGTTCCTGAAGGCAAACGCGAGAAGCAAATGAAGGTTTTCCTCGAAGCATATAAGTCAGGCAAGAACTTCATGACATCACTTAAAGAGTCTGGAATTACGACACACGCGTTTCAGGAAATCAAGAAAACCAATGATGAGTTCCGTAACGAATATGATAAAATCAAAAGGTCTGTGGGATTCAATACCGTACGGCAAAAGCAGCTTGCTGAAAGTAGGGCGAACGAGACAAAGGTATGCCAGGTTTGCGGGCAGGAACTGCCTTTGACTGCTTTCAAGTTCTCTGCGTATAAGACGTGCAACGAATGCCTGAAAAGACGGTCTGAGAAGAAAAGCCAGCCGGAGCAGAACACGCCAGCAATGATGGAATATAAGGCATTACGCGTAAAGTATAACGAGTTGATGAAGCTTGCAAAGGAATATGCACTCGAGCTTAACACCGAAAAATATATGGAGACATGTAAAGAAGCTCAGATTATAGCGTATAAGATGCAGGCCAGGATGCAGACAAAGAAAAATGTTTCTATGGAGGAATATCATATTCCGGTGTAAATCTATAGTCAAACGTTGTTTTTTATATATGTTATAACGTTAAATCAAAATTTGAAAAGTTATGAAGAAATTTAAATTTTAATCCGTCTGGCGGAGACAAGCGTCATTAGATGGCGTGATAGTTCAAATTAGAACAGAACACCGTCCTTTCTGGCCCTGTAGTTCAATGGATAGAATAGAAGTTTCCTAAACTTTAGATTCGGGTTCGATTCCCGGCGAGGCTACAAAATCAAAATTGATAAATTCAGTTGTTATGAGTTGGACAGTGAAGTATGCAAGATTCGAAGACAAGGACAAAACAATTTATGCAAAGATTATCACGCAAACAGACAACCTTGCATTTCTTATACGACAAGGTAACGACGCAAATGATTACGTACCTCATGCCGTGCTTGCAGTGAGCAAGATTATAGACAATGGAATAATTCGCTACGAGAGACTTGTTTTCGGTGAAAATAGGATTCTTGCCATAAGCAAGGCTTCGAAAGTTGAATGGATTACTGAAGATGAATTTAATATAGAGCTTAAAAAGTGCAAGGATGGGAATGCGAGCTACCATATATAAGGTCAGAAAAGAAATCTGGGAAGACTATCTTAATACTGACGATAATGAGAAAGTGGAAAATTTCTTGAGAGACTGTGACAATATATGCGAAATCCTACATACAGACTTCACGACGGATTTGTTTCGCGATATGGCCACTGACGGAAAAATAAAAAGGTTTTCTCTTATAAAGGCGTCATGGGAATGCGACATTTTCCAAGGCATACTTGACAAAGAGCTTTTCGAGGTATTCATAGGATACTGCCGCAAAAGAGTGTCACGCTTGCTTGACTCCATCCGCGAAAATGAGTTATGCGCTAATGAGCATAAGAGAATTTTTGAGTCAGGCATCTATCTGAAGATTAGTGAAGACAAAGATACTTTGTTGACAAGCACTGATACATGGTTTGACTGTTTATATGAGTCTTTGTACATATACAAGACTATGGATTGGGATAATTACGTTATTTTATACTTGATAGGATGAATATGATGTTTATAATTTTTAAGACGAATGCCCATATTATGGTTCTTTATGCCGTAATAGCTGCATTGTCGTACATTTATGCAATCAGAGTGATGAATGTACGAGATTTCAGGATAAAGATTATTAACGCGATTTTCGAGTATAATGATAAGGAAACGATAGACCGTCTTTTATCAGAATTCCACCTTATCAGTCATAGTAAGATGTTGTTTTCCTTAAAGAGATTGAAGGTAGACAATTATTACAGTAAGGAATTCTGCGAGAAGATAAAAATAAAATTAGCTATAACAAAATAAAACAGTAATAGACCATGCAGTTAAATGATGTATATAACGTAAGGGTAGTCGCAGAGGCATTCGTTGCTTTCAAGGTTCATAACGCCAGGATTGACGAAGAAATTGAAATCGATGTAAAAGATTTCGTAGAAGTGCATGCTGAACCTGAAGGTACTGTCATAACTATTTGCAGTTATGAAGGTGACGGCTATCATCCAGAATATGATACCATCAATGTAGAAGAATCAGTTGGTGAAATAGAAGAGCGGTATAAGACGGCTCTTGATTATTATAACAGGATACTGGCCGCTTGCAATACTGAAAATATAGTTAAGAAATTAGAAACAAACACATTAGTATAAATGATATGATTTATTCCGTAGAAATAAAGAACAACAAGAATACTCCTGTCGAGTATCTTCATAAATTACCTGCATTCAAGAACGGTACGAAATTTGAATTCAAACCAGGTGTGAATGTCATTATAGGTGAGAACGGATGCGGCAAGACAACTTTGCTTTCCCTGATTACGTCTTATCTTATGGTTGACGACTATAATTGCGGGCTTGACGACTTCAATATGAATATGCACAGACTGCACAAGAATTATCTTGATTACAGTACGTTCCTTGACGGGGCAGACGTGAAATCAGACTGGTACAGGAATACCTTCAGGTTCAAACGTCTGACGGAAGTATCCGCAAAAGTCAGTATGAACAACCTCGCCGACATTGTCGCGAAAATGGATTCTCAGTCGATGTCGCAGGGTGAGGGCACGAAGTTCGCCATGCAGCTGATGTTCAGCAAGGCGTTCTCAGCGAAGCCGGAAGAGCTTGTATTCAATTACGATAAAATCGCGAAAATACATGAGGCGACGAAATATCTTGAATATATCAAGAGAAACAGGGTTGAAGGTGATGAGTTCACATTCATTATCGATGAGCCAGACTCGTCATTGGATATAGACAACGTGGAAGACATTTATAAAATGTTCAAATTCCATAAGGAGCAGACACAGATTATCATGGTTCTTCATAATCCGTTATTGATAGCAGCGCTGTCAAAAGTGGATTCTGTAAATTTCATAGAAATGACCGACGGTTATCTTGACAAGATAAAAGGAGGCATTAACAAAATGTTGAAACTTGTCGGACCATCTAAATTATAAACTATGTGTAAGACTTATAAAAGCTGGAAAGAAAGTAATCAGACAACTGAAGACAGTGACAGTTACATTGTCGAGCTTGCCTGTTATTACGCTGGAATTGAGAAAGAAGGCGATTTGTATATAGACATAGCGTATACATGCGCTGAAACTGATAAGATGTATGAAGGAGGTTTTCTGAATTATACGAAGACACCTTATGACGAAATTATCAAGATACTGGACCCGATACTGCAGGCAGCTGATGAAATAACTATCGTAAGATACCTGAATGACGGAGACGCTTTCAAAAAGCTTATAGATTATATAAAGTCTACATACTCTGGCAACAAGTCTGTAGAAGAGAAAGGAATTTAAGAAAAACTTGTACAATGATATTCAAGACGCTAAAAGATAGGACAAATTATTACCGTGACCTGTTCGACTATAAAATCACGCCGAACAGCTGGTATATCATTATGCTTGACGGCCATTCGTTTTCAAAGAGCATCAAAAAACGTTATAAGAGGCCGTTTGACGATGTTTTCGTCTCTGCTATGGACGAAACAGCTCTTCACCTATGCAAGAAGCTTCAGAATATAAAATATGCGTTTATACAAAGCGATGAGATAAATCTCTTCTGCAAAGACGAGTCAGCATCAGGACTTGATTTCAACGGCAGGCTGTGCAAGCTACAGTCCATCTGCGCCGGTATTGCGACTGCCAAATTCAACCATATCCTATGGGAACTTGGTGACAAGAATGAGTATGAGTTCGATTGCAAGGTATGGAGCGTTCCAAATGAGGATGAGGCCAACGCATGGCTGAGGTATAGAATGAATGACTGTGTCCGCAATGCCGTCAACAGCGTCGGTGAGCACGTCCTTGGACATAAGGCTATAAAGGGTAAGAAGCGGAATGAAGTAATAGAGATGCTTAACGATAAAGGCTATTATTATAACTTGCTGCCGGCTGGCATAAGGTTCGGAAGGATAATCAGTCAACATCTTGAAATTAGGAACGGCGTAATGAGGAATACCTATAAGCTGTCGCCAAGATGTAATGACGATATGAGGACTATCTGCTTTGATAAGACATTGAGAGCAAATGATATATATGAGTATGAAGCATTATGTAATGAAAAGATGCTTGAAAGAGGTGAGGATGCTTATGCCGGTATAAATATCAGCTATCTCATAGATACCGATACGAAAATCATCGAGGCAAAGACGTATGCCGTAAAGAAAAAAGATAAAACACTCGAAAGTATAATAGACAACTTCATTAAGAACAGATATAAGAAAGTTGTCATATCGTATGGAATTATCGGAATTCTTAAAGGAGTCGAGATGACGCATGAAGATAACTACTATTATGCAGAGACAGAGGACGGCAAGGGATATTATCTGACTTGTGTCGCCAAGCTACAAGTTGTTGACGAAAAGGAGGAATAAGAAATGGAAAAGAAAAGAGTAATTACAATAGGAGTTAACACGCACAGCAGTGATTTCACTGTCATAGTTTCCGATGGTAGATGCGCGACGGTTCAATATTGCAGCTTGCTCGACGGGGATAACATCAATATCGGGGATTTCCTCAAAAATGTGAGAGGAATGATAGGACAGCCTGACGAAATATATATCGATGACAATTCGTCTGAGATGACACTCAAATTGAAAGAACTCTGGCAGGCATTCAAACTCTGGCTTTACGGCACCTATTCTGATATTGTCAGAATACACTGCGACGACTTCGACGATGTGCATAGTATCAACCAGAATGAGAAAGCTCTTCTTGTTGACTTTATGAAATACCTTAACAGAAGGGGATTTATGGCTGAAGACCTGCAATGCGACATAGAGCACCAGGTAGAAACTTATTTGAAACAATTTAAATTCAAACAGCAATGAGTTTTATTATACATGACATCACACACTGCAAAGGCGAAACTTGTCCGGAGAAGAAAAGACAGAAATGCTATAGGTATATAGCGTACAGGGACATCGTTGATAACAAGATAAGAGGAAATATAAGCCTCTTCATAGAATCGCCTTATGATAGCGAAAGTAAGACCTGTAAGAATTTTATGGATACAAAGCTGAAGAGATGAGAGAGATTTATCTGAATTATTGCAAAGATATTTTTGGAACAGAGTTTGTCGAGGTTCTTATGAAGGATTCTCCGAGTTCTGCTTCCGGATATATGAAGCCAATTCGCCAGATAATGACAGTAATAGATAAGATAGACATAAGCAGCTATGCCTTTAAGGAACTTACAGAAAAGGTCTGCTCATATCTAAGGGATGACGATTATATAATTGTTGTCGAGAATTTCAATAACGGGATATTCAGAAAGTTATCTGAACATATCCGTAATAATTATAACAAAGTAACGTTTAAAGATAGATTCTAAAGTATTGATTTATAAACTCTTAAAATAAATAAATTATGGAAGATTATGTTTTGCAGTGGTTTTATGCCACTTTCGGCAGTGAGGCTGACCAGACTAACAGCGAAGATATGAAGATTATCAGAGCTTTCGAAGACGGGAGGAATACGAAATACGTTCACAACCTGTCAGACGATGAAATTAAAGAATACGCCTTGATGACATCCCATGAATGGTGGGAGCATGCTATGAACAGATTCAATGAGCTAAGCGAAAGTGAGAAGGCGAAATACAATCAGTTCATAGGGTTTAATGACGTGTCTGACCTCATCCTTAACGAAATCGTAAGGGCATGCAGGCAAGTAAGGGATTCCGGTACATTAACTTATGAGAAGGGTAATATCGGAAAATGTGATTCAACCGGCAATGAAACTCTTAAGGTAGACATCGCAAAAGCTCATGAAGTCATTAACGCGAACGGCAGTAATCCGTCAGGGCCTGAAATAGACGAAGAGCAAGAGGACATTGCAAATGAGCCTGAAGCTAAACCTGAAGCTAAACCTGAAGCAAAGCCAGAAGCTAAACCTGAAGTCAAGACAGAAGGAGCTTATGACGGAACCGTGCCTGACCCCTATAAAGTCGCTGACATAGACAAATTCCGTGTAATGGAGTCTCAGGACGAAGAATTGGATGACAACAGGCAGGGAAATCTGTTTGCTGTGAACTTGACAAGAAAGAAACCGTCAATTGGTAAAATGTTCCAGTTTAATAAAGACAAGAATAAAATGAAGCCTGTCGGCGAGTTGTCTTTCATTAAAGACTATATAAAGAAACGTAATAAGTAGCTGATATGGAAATTTATCTGTCTGAGGTAAGACAAGAGGCTGAACGACTCGGAGGCAAATTTACTTTTGCTTTCGATGCCGACGGCAATGTGTGTGATAGGGGAATGTTCGAATATAGGTTCGCCATAGGAGAACTTATTGACGGGAAAGATTATACTAACAGTCATTCAGTGGCCACTATCTATGTCTATATCAGGAAAGCTGACAACAGAATCATATTTTCAGATTATGACAGGTATAATCAGATGACATTGAATTTTAATAATTTCAATGGTGACGAAAACGACAGATACCTTATCAGAATATCCCTTATGAAATTTCTTGATGAGCTTTATATGTGTCGCAACCGCAGAGATGAACATCTATGGTGCGACGGCATGCTTGACGAAAATAATATCTATCATAGGTATGTTCAAATGACGTTAGTACAATGAAGGCAGACACTAAGCTGAGTATACAAGAGATACTGTATTATCTCCATATAAGCTATCTATGGAATCAGAGGAGCGATACGTTTATAGCCAACCTGTCATGGGGACTTTTGAACCATGAAGCTGACTTTGTGGTCATTAACAAGACAGGCTATCTGACGGAAGTCGAAATTAAAAGGTCGTTCGCTGACTTCAAGGCTGATTTCCAGAAAGAAGTTTTCCACCGTGACGAAAAAGTTTATAAGTTCTATTATTGCGTGCCGTTGTCGATAGTAGGCAAGGTAAAGGAATACATGCTGACACAGAGGGAGAAGCTTTCCGAGTTCTACGGAACTTTCAGGATGCCTGCAATTCTTACCTATGACGATAACGGAATTATAGACGTAGACAAAGACTGCAGTTATGCTTATACCGGATTCGGAAGGAAACTGTTCATTGAAGAGCGGGTTACGATAGCAAGACTTCTGTCACTAAGGTATTGGAGCGCTTTTGATAAGAAGATAGCTGAAGAAATAAAAGTGAAAAAGAACGGTGTGCAGGGAGTTCTGCCGCTTGAAAGCACGGAATGATAGGAATCGTTGTTTTTTATATAAAATCAAATAGCTATGGAAGTAAAAAGCGTATCTATGCAAAATGTCATAACGACTACAAAGAATGTTTATGTTGCAGTTGACGGCAAAGTATTCGAAAGAGTTGATGACTGTATATGTCATGAACATTTCTTAGATATTGAGCAAGCCAAGAAAGAATATGGCCTGGAGCGCGTCTACGATTATAGAGCTTACAGTTTTAATTCTTTCACATATAAGTCAGGCAATCAAGAACTGTTTCAAAAAATGATGACAGCAATGCTTGCAGTATGGAATATCTGTAGTCCTGACAGAGGCTTGCGTGCTGTGTCTAATATAGATTCAGAAGATTATACAAACGCCTTTAAAAAACTTATTGGCTATGACTATAAAGAAAATGGAATTTATTTTATAGGCATACATCATGTTGACATGTGTGATAGTTACGACACATTTGAGGTTGAGATAAAATCTGAAGACGATTACAGGAAAGAAATCAAAAAAATAAACAAATGGTTTACAACTACTTTTGGTAAAAATCTTTAGGTAAAAATTGTAAAATGAACGTATTTCTTCCATATAAGTCACCCCTCGAAACAGCGAGATGCCTTGACAAAAGACGTCTGAACAAGCAGATTATTGAATGCGAGCAGATAGCGAATGCGATAAACGGTGTATCGGACGCCTGGAAAAATCATCCTATCGTTAGGATGTATAAGGACCACTTATATTTCTTACACTGCTATACTGAAATACTGAAGATGTATAAAGCGGAAGGATACAGTCAGGTTTCGTCTTTCGATTTGCGGGAAAGGAGTATCGACATTATGAAAATAATGCCTGACTTCATAACAGACGAGTACTGCGACAATATGAAGAAGAGGTTGTTCACAAAAGACCCTGAACATTATAAGCAGTTTAAGCCATACGGCAAATCATACGTCAATATGTATTTTGTCGAAGGCGAATGGAAATACTACTTACAAAAACATTGAGCTATGGAAGTAAAAATTGGCAAGACGATAATAGAAGAGGCTGATGACGTTCTAAGACTCTGTTATAACACGATTCTTGGTGTGACATGATTGGATTCCGAAGAAGATTTCATCGCTGCAAGAAGGAAGCATAATAGCTCTCTTGTAAAGAGAATAGAAAAGGTTAGGAAAATGTTCAAGGTAAAAACAGGAAACGTAAAGAATTAAGTTATGAGACTATATGTAGTGAAATTCGTTAAGAAGGACGGGAAAGTCGTCTATTATACAAACAAGAGACAGTGGTCGCAGGACACGCTTCTCGGTACTGAAGACTTTAATCATGCAACTTTCTATAAATTGAAAGGAACCGCTGTAAACGTAATGAAAGACAAGATTCATACATTCAAGTTGATGATGGATGACGATACACGTAATTACAGATACAAGGATGAAGTCAAGAGTGTCGTGTCCGTAAGCGTCGTCTCAGTCAATATAGTCGAAGGAGAAACTGAAAGCGAAGAGTTCCTCACCGATACCGATAAGTAAAGCAAAGTGAAAAACTAAATCACTTTAGAATGTAGTAACTTTAATATGAAATAATAAACTTAACTAAGATATGGCTATAGAATCAGACAATTGTCCAAACTGCGGATGGTATCCACCAAGTGGTAAAGATTATCATCCAAGCAAAAAATACCCAAATGCAATATATCCGTGTCATCATACGGAATTCGGAATTGACTATGAGACACACTGCTGTCCTAATTGTGAAATTTTGTTTAAACGCACTTGTATTAGACAGCCGAGAATGGAGCAGTGGAGTCCCTATCGCCGAAATATATAACTTTAATAATAAGAAGAATAAAACTTAATTAACATGACATACAAAGAATTGATGGACAAATGCTCCGAAATTTGGAAGCGATACGCTCAAGAAGGTAACAGCTATCTTGGCTTGACTAAGGGTAAAGAATACTGTGTAAGGCATTATCTCGAATGCGAAGACATTACTCCAGAACAGAAAGCAAACATAGAAAGCATGGATGAGTATAAGGAGTATATCCGAGAAATTGAAAGAGAAAAACGCAAGAAGGAGATTGATGACAACATCAAGAACAATCCTGAAGAGTATCAGAAATATCTTGAGGACAAAAAGAGATTTGAGCTATGAAGATTCTTGAGAGGATATTTCATAACTGTAACGGAAAACTGGTATATATCGAGGGCAGCAGGTTTCCTGAGACAGGTACGACAAACGGCGGAGAAGTCTGGCGTAATTACAGGTGTTCTGTATGCAAGAGACTTTATACGACATGCGGCAACAAGCTGCATAAGATATATTTCCCTCAACAGATGCCTTCACAACATTTAATTGATAACATTTAAAAATACTTACTATGACTATTGAAGAATATAAGAAATTACCGTTCAAATATGACGGAGAAGGTAAGCCAGTTCTGATAGAAGAAGAATGGGACAGTTTATCGCGCCGCGTAAGACGCTTTATAGAAAGAGAGCTTAAGAAAGGCAAGGTGCCTAATTTCATTGATTTTTTATGCAGACCAGAAGAAGATTGAAGCCATGGAATTTGAAGGTAAGACATATTCGACGTTTGACGAGATATTTTTAGAATGTCTCAGACTTGCTGAACAAAAAAGTCCGAAAACCCAGGAATTCTTCGAGGCATATATAAAGTATATATCCGTCGAGAATAACTGTACGTATGAGGAGGCAGAGAAAATCGCGAAAAGCAATATAGGCTACTATGCTGGATATTGCGGACAAGAGACGACCGAGCTTATATACAAGACATACAATACAAAGCATCCGATATTGGGAGAAAAACCTTATGAGAATACTATGGAGAAAGTTACGAGGGCTCTCAATAACGGACTGAAGCCGATAGAAGGATTCGTGTAAAAATGAATATAGACTTAAATTTATAACAAGATGACTGAATTACAGATTTACAAGTTCATACATGAAAACGAGCTTGAATGCAGATGGCAGGACTTCTACGAAAACGGAAAGTACGTAAAGAAGCTGAACTTATGGGTACCAGCTTATTTGTTGAAGGATTTCTGTGATTTGTTAGGATACAGTGCATTTGACGACAGAGTGCTATGTGAAACGACATTATGCTATGACGGCAGTACGTTTATCGAAAACCTTGATGAGGTCCTGGAATGCTATGATATTGATGCTGAAAACATTCTTAAAAAATGTGAGAACTGAAAATAATGTGAAATGCTGGTGTTAAAGAATCTTAAATAGGTGTTATGACTATGGATATAAAACGTAAAGAGCTATTACTCAAAGATTTATCAGCAAGACTGATATATGGAGTCAAATGTTTTGTCTATGGAGACATTCAGAACACCCATATTCTTTCAGGTATAAAAGATGATGACACCGCATATTTCAAGGAGCTTGACTGGAAGGAATCAGACGGTTTCGTCGAGATAGAATTCGTAACGCCTCTACTCAGACCGATGTCAAGTATGACTGACGACGAGAAGAAATTTGTTGCGAACCTTAAAGGAGGCCTCGTCGTACTTAGGCATAAAGAAACCAATGACATCGTAGGTGTATGGAATGAAACGGAAGCTACAGACTGGCTTAATAAAAATCATTTCGATTACAGAGGCCTAATTGAGAAAGGTCTCGCCATGAGAGCGTCTGAAGACATGTATAAGTAAGCTTCACAAGATTAAGCAAGATAATTTCAGGCAATTGTTAGAATTTTGTTGTTTTTTATATAAAAACAATAAAATGAAGAATAACATTACAACTGACAAAATTAAGATTGAGACAGAGAAATGTCGCTCTGACATAGCTTATTTCGCAAAGAAATATCTTAGGATAAAGCGGAATGATGGCAGTTCCGCTAATCTGTCTGAAGATACTATTAAAAGGCTTAAATCAATTCATATACAAAAAATATAAATTATGGAAACAACGACTACAATAAGCACTGACAATAAGCTGAAAACTAATAACTTTAAGCCAAAGTTCAAAGTTGGTGATTGGATTATAGGCAGAGCAACAGAGAATGAACCAAGACAAATTGCAGAGGTTACAAAAGACGGATATAAGACAACTTATGGTGGATGGATTGGTTCTTCTTTTGAAGAAGAAATACACCTTTGGACCATAGAGGATGCGAAGGATGGAGATGTAATATTTTACGATAGTGGATGGACTTGTATTTTTAAGTACATTCATGGAATATGGTATAGTTCACATTGTTTCATAACTGCAGATGGAGAGTTTCATACAGGTTATGAGGAGCATTCTATTGATGCTAAAATGAATGGTAATGCTCATCCTGCAACAAAAGAACAACGAGACCGCTTGTTTCGAAGGATGAAAAAAACAGGGTATGAATGGGATTCAGAAAAGAAAGAACTAAATAAGATATAAGTTATCATATAAAGTATAAATTATGGAAATTACGGTTACGATAAACACTGACAACCTACTTGAACATACAAGCAGGCAGTAGGATGAAGCAATAGGCAATTAGTTCTGTGTGAACGCATCTGACGAAGCCTTAATAAACGAAATTCAGTCAAGAAAGCTATTCGACGAATTACTTAGCATCATTCCTGATGAAATGATTATTAGCAAGGCGCAAGAATTAACGGAGTAAAAAATATGGATTTCAAATAACAACAGATTAAAAAAACAAAGCTATGAAGATAAAACGCACGAGTACATATAAAATAATATATGATAACGAGACGTCGGATATAGATATATTCGAAATAGAATGTAACCTGGAGCAGCATGAAGATGGTTATTGCACCGAGATTCATGTCACGTCCAATATAGGAAATATCATTAAATACACTACTAAAAAGCAAGCTGCCTGCGAATTTGATATGGATTCCTTCTGTAAGAATACAGATTCCATAAACAGATTACATAGCTGGCTTTGGGAATGCCATGACAACAAACCTACAGATTTTAAGTCTGCGGAGCTTCGTCATAAGACGCTCTTAGACGAGCTTGGTATTATTGTGGATGTGTATTGTAAAATGTACGGATTTGACTATGACTTATAATTTATGGGATTATGATAACAGAAGATAAAAAAGAACAAGCAATGCAACTTATGGATGAATGTTCAAAGTGTATAAACGAAGGAAATACTGATTCTTTTCGTAGTTATGAAGAAGGAGTTAAAGATGCTCTTGATTGGGTCTATTGTAATGGTCAAAAACCCTTAATTCTTGAGGAGGAATAGTTATGACTACGCCTGTGACATAAACAAAAGAACTAAAGTATATAACTAAATATTAAATAGTATGGATGCAAAAGTAAGAGAAAAAGCAAGAGACCTTGCAAGAGATTATTTCAGAAGAGGTCAATTAGGAATCGCTTCACCAGATACTGAGAGTGCAGGCTTTGCGTGTGCTATGGAGATGGCTAAGTGGAAAGATGAGCAGTTTGCTAAGATTCTTGATGAAGCATACGAAATGAGGAAAGAAATATGTAGAAACAATGTTTCATTTGCTGATTGCACCGAGTTAATTCACCGTTTAAGAAAGAAATTGGAGGAATAGTTATGACAGCAGAAGAAAAGCAATTACTGTTAAAAGAACTTTGTACGAGACTACCATATAAGGTCAAGGTGCTTGATGATATGGGAAGAATGTATGAGTTACATATAGGCGACTCATACATTATAGATTTATTCTATGGAAACGGTGATTATATAGAGCCACCAGTAAAGCCATATCTCCGTCCATTGTCTTCAATGACGGATAAGGAAAAACTGGAATTGGTTACCCTTTATCTTGCAAGAGATAAAAGATGTAGGAAAGATTTGAGGATAAAGGAAACTGAACTCTTCCTTGATAATTGCTGGTGCGTACAAATTGCCTACAAAGATGAAAATGACAAAGAAGTTGTTTCAACTGTGTATGTAGGACGAGGTTCCTATATTGAAGAAATTGACTGGCTCAATGAGAATCACTTCGACTACCGTGGTTTGATTCCAATGGGTTTGGCATTGCAGGCTCCAGATGGTATGTATGACTAATACTAAAATACTATGGGATATTATAAATTTCGTAAAAAAGACTTATTGAAGGAATTAGAACAAGTTCCTGATGACGGTTTCATTATGATTAACATGGGAGGTCATACTGCTACAAATCACCCTATTACAAATATTGAAGACTCTACATCATGCGGTTTTTGGGAACTGCGATGTGATTCATCAATAAGTTTTTGGGATGCTTTGGATGAAGCAAAGAAAAATAACGAATTATAATTACAAAAGATTTCGAAACGTCCGGAAGGAATGTAAAATAGATTAGGCCATGGAACAAAAGAAAAAAGAATTATTGATTAAGGATTTATGCGCAAGACAGCCTCACGACGTAAAAATCAAATGCTTATATAAACCTGATGAAATATATACATTAAATTATGTGGATGTAAATTCATTAAGTATAAAGTATTCTTTTTCGAAAAGGAAAGAAAGTAATTTGGAATTCGCTGGAGAAGATAAACTTATACACAAGGATAAATTACGATATAAGCCATACCTTCGTCCACTATCGTCAATGACAAAAAAAGAATTGGATGAGTTTAGAATTGAATTCTTTGAATTTGATACTGTTGAATTGATGAAGAGAGATAATTCAAATTACGCTTTCATAGACTTATGGCTTGACGAATATCCTCTTTATTCCATTGTAGATGCTATTGATTGGCTCACAGAACATCATTTTGACTGTCACAACTTAATTGAGAAAGATTTGGCATTGGAGGCTCCAGAGGGAATGTACAATTTAAATAATTAAAGCTATGACACAAGAGGAAAAACAAATTTTATTTAAGGACATTTCGGCAAGATTGCCGTATGGAGTCAAAGTCCTATACCAAAATGAAATTGGTACGATTGATTCCTTATGTTCTGACTCGAAACTACTTTTGAAAAATGAATGCGGTACTTTATTACCAGATGGTGACACACTTTTTGCTGACATAGAAGATGTTAAGCCGTATCTTCGTCCAATGAGTTCAATGACAAAAGTAGAGAAAGCAGTTTATCGTCACCATCAAATATTAGTTAGAAGAGTTGGATTAACATTTGAATATAATATAGCGTTTACTATTGAATGGCTCATTGAACATCATTTTGATTTTCTTGGACTTATTGACAGAGGTCTTGCATTAGATGCTCCTGAGGGTATGTACAATTTAAATAATTAAAGCTATGACACAAAAAGAGTTAAACGACATAATAGAACAACATCAGCATTGGTTAAACAAGGACTGTGACGGATGGGAACTTATGCGTGCCAGCTTGAGAGGTGATTTGAGTAATGTCACTTTGACAGGTGCCGATTTGAGGAAAGCCTGTATGATTGGTGCCAATTTAGAAGGAGTCGATTTAGATGGCGCCGATTTAAGATTAGCTCATTTGAGGAATGCTAATTTAGCTGGAGCCAATTTATTTGAAGCCAATTTAACAGGAGCCAATTTGAGTGACGCCTATTTAGCTGGCGCTTATTTGAATGAAGCCAGTTTTTATGAAGCCAATTTAAGAGGAGCTAATTTGAGTAATGCCGGTTTGACCGGCGCAGATTTGAGTCGTGCTGATTTAGACGGCGCAGACTTGAGAGGAGCCATTTTAGGTAAGACTACTTTTAGCGGAGCTAATCTGAATGGAGCCAAATTTGACGATTCCGAAAAATGCAGGCTCGGTATGGTTTTAAAAGAACCGATGAAAGGATACAAGAAGACGTTCGAAGGAAACGTAATAGAATTGGAGATACCGGAAGGAGCGACAGTGTTTTCAATAAACAAGGACAAATGCCGTACCAATAAGGCAATCGTAAAGAAATGCAAGGGCATCCAGCACTCGATATTATTCTATAGTTTCGAGTATAGAAAGGGTGATGTATTGGAGATTAAAAATTTCAATACAAAATATAATGTTGAATGCGGAGAAGGTATACATTTTTTCAGAACTAAGGAAGAAGCGGAACGATATGACATCTAAAAATAAAAATCTTAAACATGGCGACTTATATTCAATTTTTATCATACAAACGGAAATTACCATGGTATAAAAGAATCTTATTCCCACTGTTTTTGAATAAGAAAGAATATGATGATTTTGTCGAGAGATTCTGTACCGAGCAAACAGCAGAGGAAAGGTATCAGGACTTATTATACTTCGCATATAAGAAATATGAAGAGGACCCTTGCTATTCGAACCAGCAAACAGTAAAATTTTATGAGGATATGGTCAAATTCGAGAGACAATATCAAAGGCGTGAGGAAGAACGACGAAATTCTGAAATCACAAGGTAGTAATTAAATAATAGCTACCATTAAAATTTTATTTTCCATTTATCCAAATAATGTTGTTTTTTATATAAGTAATGATAAACTATAAAAAATAAAAATATTATGGAACAATCAAAATTTATAAACCACTCTATTTCCTACTTACTGACGACATCTTTTAAGAGTTCGGTAAAAAAATTGGTATTTGAAAATTCTTGTGATAAAATTGAGAGTGTTACAAAAGATGACATCAACAAGATTTTAGAAAAAATGGAATCAGGTCAGAATATGGTGGAGAATTCTACCGAAATGCTTGCGCTAAAAGACGCTGATATTTTAAATGTCCTGATTTATGTGATAAAATCGGCTTTAGACCATTACTATGCAGATAGAGAACAGCAAACGATTTATATTGTATGCCATAAAACGCATTATTTTTATCAGAGAATATATACGTTCTTGGAAGAAGTATTTAAAGGTACAACAACAAAAAGAGGTTCTAATCTTGTTGAAACTGAAGAATTTAAGATAATCTTTGCAAACTATGATTCAAGAGATTTTATAGGAATGAATGTAAATTACCTTATTATAGAGGATGATTCTTATGGAGATATTGAAAAACAGCATAGCCATATACATAAAATCATAGAAAGCGAATATCCGGTAATTTCAGCAAGATATAATGGCGGAAGAGTTATACTTGTTGAAAATAAAATAGAATCAACAGCATACCAACTTTTATTAAATAACGCTCTTAGCTATTATGGTTCTGAAGTCGGATGCAGAACGAATGTTAATTTAGAAAATCCAAATATCGTGCATTGTACAAGTTCTCTTGGAACGGTTGACGTACCTGTTGAAGAAATTATTAAAGCATATAAGGAACACTTAAACAAATAGCTATGTCAATATCTTATGATAATGGAAACAGGCAAGAATTATGAAATAGTTGAAAATGGTATTGTTGACAATACGTTAACATGCGATTTCTGTAATTGTAAATTTAAGGTTACACCGGAAAGCGTAGATACTGTACAGGAATTTTCGTCAGTAGGATACTATCATAAAAACATTTACAAAATTATAAAATGTCCTATTTGTGATGAGGTCGTACGGAAACGAAAAATAGCTGAACAGTAAAAATACTAAAAAACAGAATTATGATAAAAGAAAATTGGAAAAAATCATATTGTACTTAAAGAACGTTTTTGAATTATGAAAGACTGGTTGAAAGATATTGACATGATTGTGACAAAGCACAATAACGAATCTTACGACGTAGCGATAGACATAATCCTTTTAGAAAAATAGAGGATATAACACAAGAAAGACACAAATTTGTGAAAACCGATGGATATAATTTATATATCAAAGTAGAAAAGATTACAGATTTTCAATAACAAAATACTATGTTCAATTCTACAGAAGAATCTAAATTTGATTAAAAAATTATGAAAGCATTTGATAAATATTATTTAAAAACCGCATTTCGAAAAAATATTGCAGTTAGCAGCAGATTGCAGAGTATATTGCAATGGTTTGGCATTGCCATACATAACCCATTGAGAGACGAGTGTTGCGTAGATTTCGCTTGCTGTTCACCAACAGGCAAGGAACGCTGCTGGTTATCAATCTCGGTAAACAATCTGCCATATCGCCGGGTAGTATGGTACGAACCTACGGCATCAAAGGGGACACCATGCAGGACATTTAAAAAGTGTACAAAATTAGTAAGACAATAACAATATGGAAAATTACAACAAACTATTAGAGAAAGCGAGAGAGGCATACTCAAAGAGTGTGACAGGTGCAGAAAAAAGAAGGTTGGAATCCATCTTTCCAGAACTTGTAGAGAGCTTGGATGAGAAGATAAGGAAAGAAATACTTGATTATTTCAAAGACCTTTATGAACACGGTTATCCGACCAAAGAATGGGTTGCTTGGATTGAAAAGCAAGACAAGAAGGAAATCGATAAGGTTGAACTTTGTTTCGACCATAGTCCTGAATTGAAAGGACAAGACGGAAAAATGCTGGAATCAATCATTGAATGTATAGACGGGACTGGTTTACTTGATTCCGACCAGATAGATTGGCTCAAATCTTTTAAAGACAAATGCTCTATAAAAGATGATAAGGCTTTGCTTGAAAAACGAGTTGAGCAAGCCGACTACAATCCATATAAGGCAACGATTGAGTCAATTGCTGCCATGGTTGAAAGGTATGCAGATAATGGCGATTTGAAGGATTTCTATGACAATATCAAGGTCAAATGCAAGGATGCCATGGAATATGGTAAGACTTTGTCTGAAAAACGAGGTGAGCAGAAACTTGTTTGGAGTGAAGAAGATAATGGGTTTGTGGATTTACTCTTAGCTATATTCACTAATATGCACCCAAACGAACTTTTCACGACTAATAACATAACTGTATTTAATGGAGATAATGTCTCTTCAGGCAGAATTGCCACTTGGCTTAAATCTTTCAAGGACAAATGCAAAGATGTCATAGAATACAATAAAGCTTTACTTGAAAACAAAAATAAAGATGGTAAAGTAATATTTCCTAAGTTTACATTCGATGATGTTCTTGCCTTGGAATGTTGTATGAAAATGACTGAAAAAGAAGAAGAACTCCATGAGCAACTGCAAAGCCTCCATGATAGAGTTCATGATGTTTATCAGCCTGATAAGAAAGGCAATTCAGCACAAGAAGAAATCAAAGAACGAGATTTATTCAAATTTCGTGATTCAGTATCTAAAGCAACCAAAGAAGGACGAGATTTCTTTAAATTTCATAAGGGCGATTGGATTGTTCATAATGATAAGAAAGAAGTATTTTTTATAAAGAATATTAGTTGCGGATATTTGTCATTAGAGGGCGTTGATGGTATCACTCATTATCCTTGCTTACCATTGGATAGTGAATTTCATCATTGGACTATCGAAGATGTGAAGGATGGTGATGTATTGGCTAATAAGTATGGTGTCATATTTATAAACGATGGTAATAGAGGGGGAAAAGCAACATTGGATTCTTATTGTTATCTTTCAGTTCAATATGAGTTTTGTATAAATGAACACAAAACAGATTGTTGGCTATATAAGGATGACATAAAACCAGCAACTAAAGAGCAGCGAGACTTCTTTTTCGCTAAAATGAAAAAGGCAGGCTACGAATGGGATTCTGAAAATAAGGAATTGAGAAAACAATGTAATCAGGAATCTATTGATAAGGTTGAGGCAAAGTTCAAAGTTGGTGATTGGGTTGTCTGCGATGGGCTTAAAACTGCACTTATAGTGAACATTGATGATGATAAATATGAAGTTGAATTTATTGATGGTGACAAAGGGTTCCCACATATTGTCTATATAGACAGGTTGTTCCATCATTGGACCATAGAAGATGCAAAAGATGGTGATGTGGTTGTTGACAAATCTAATGGGACTATTGGTATATTTCAAAGCATAGGACACGACCCAGATGGTGGCAGTCATAATGACCCTTCCTACTGTTTCTTGCATTGTCGTTATGTTAACGGATTCTTTTATGCAGACTTTGAAAATGGAAATATGATTGATGCAGATGATTTAATACCAGCAATCAAAGAACAACGTGACATTTTATTTGCAAAGATGGCAGAAGCCGGTTACGAATGGGACCCTAAAAATAAATCATTAGGAAAACAATGTAATAAGGAACTTAATAACCTTAAGTCAAAGTTTAAGGTTGGTGATTGGATTGTACATAATGGTGTAGGCGTATACAAGATTGTCGAGGTTTGTGAGTCTTGGTATGAAGTAATCTCGTATAATAATGACGGAATTGTAATACAATATTCTATTGGTTTTGATAAGGAAAATGACTGTCGGCTTTGGACTATTCAAGATGCAAAGAATGGCGATGTACTTGCAAATACCGCCAGGTGTATTCTTATCGCTAATGACAATAAATCTTGTTTATGTTATTTAGATAAAAATGAAAAATTCCATGCACATAATAATAAGTGGCTTTTCTCAAATTTTAGTGATAATGTTCTAACACCAGCAACCAAGGAACAACGTGACCTACTATTCTCAAAAATGAAGGAGGCAGGCTACGAATGGGACGCTAAAAATAAGGAATTGAGAAAACGAAGTAATCCAGAATCTAATAAAGTTGGACCAAAATTCAAAGTAGGGGACTGGGTTATAGGTGAAGGATTTAACCCTATACTTATAACGGACATCAAAAATAATAGGTATGAATTTGAATTCATTGACGGCACCAAACGTTTTTCCGGCATTGATTGTATAGACAGCGACTTCAATCTTTGGACTATCGAAGATGCAAAGGATGGTGATGTACTTGCAGGTCACGAATGTTATGTACTATTCAAAAACATTGCCGGATTGAATATTAGATGTCACTGTACATATCATTATATGGGGTACAATCCAAGTTTTCATGTAGAAACTTTACAAAATAAGACAGCTTTCCGTCCTGCTACCAACGAACAACGTGACTTACTACTTCAAAAGATTGAAGACGCCGGTTACGAATGGGATGCTAAAAATAAGGAATTGAGAAAACAATGTAATCAGGAATCTATCGTTAGGGCTTACCCAAAGTTCAAGGTAGGTGACTGGATTGTGCATAATGATGTAAGCGTATACAAAATTATAGAGGTTTGCGAGTCTTGGTATGAGGTAATCTCGTATAATGGCGAAACAGGAAAACAGTATTCCATTGGTTTTGATAATGAAAATAACTGTCGTCTTTGGACTATCGAAGATGCAAAAGAAGGAGATGTACTTGCATGGGATGGTAGTATGTGTCTTGCTTTATTCAAAAGTATTTACAATAAAGAGGATTTTTGCAGTTACGGACTTGTAGGGCACTGTACTCAATCTTTCGAAAATAGAGAAGGTTTCCATGACATAGAAGGAGCTCATCCTGCCACTAAAGAACAACGTGACCTATTCTTTCAAAAGATGAAAGAAGCAGGCTACGAATGGAATGCTAAAAATAAAGAATTAAGAAAACAATGTAATCAGGAACCTGTTGACAAGGTTGGTCCAAAGTTTCAGAAAGGGCAGTGGATTTTTCATGAAGGATTTCATCCCATGTTTATAGTAAACATTGACGGTGATAAGTATGAAATTGAATTTACTGACAATGGTACCAAAGGAACTCAGCCTATTGATTTTATAGATAAAATCTGTCATCTCTGGACTATCGAAGATGCAAAAGAAGGTGATGTACTTGCAATCGGAAATACGTATTTCCTATTTAAAGGAGCAATATTTAAAAGTTTTCCTACATCACCGACTGTTTATATCAGCCATTGTTTTGCCCATGCAACTGGAGCATTTAGGCTTACCAATGGAATGGATTGCGGTAAGTTTCATGCTATTGAAGATGGCATTGAGGTCTGCCCTGCCACCAAAGAAGAGCGTGACCTGCTATTTCATAAGATGAAAGAAGCCGGCTACGAATGGGATGCCAAAAAGAAAGAGATGGTAAAGGAAATAAACTATAAGTAATGACACAAACAAAAAGTAAATGTTATGATTTCACAAGAAGAAAAAAGAAAAAATGATTTTGTCAGCGGAAAATTCCTTACGTGCCAAAAATCCTTCAATGAGTTTAAAGAAGGAAACACTTATTGGCTTGAATACATAGGCGCTGACACATACGTTGGAAGGAGTGACAATATTCTCAATCGAAAATTTCACATAACCCCGTCCCAATTGTTCAGCTTATTTGTAAATAACAATTAAATTTATAACTATGGCATTTGAATTGTTTGGAAATATTTATGAAGAGGTTGAGGATAACCGTTCTGAATCAGACTGCTTATCTTGTGCATTGCTCAAAATTTGTGAGAAGACAAAGCCACTTTTACCGTGTAAAAGAAAAGACGGCAACATAAACAGACATTTCATCATTGTAGAAAAATTAAATGAGGAGAAATAATTATGATACCTAAACTATTAAAACGTCATTACTTAAAACCAAACTCATCTCAAAGAGATTATGTAAGTATCTGGCAAACAGATGAATGTTATATTATACCATTCTTTTCAGTCACCAATATCATGAACATCATGCGCAAAGGCAACGCTTACGTGAGACTTGGGTGGCTATGCTGGTATATAGAATATTTTAATGATAGTGTCCTTTCAGCTTGGTGTTATGAAGAAGATTCCCAAGAAAAAGAAAATTAAATACAAAGGATATGGAAACAATATTCAAAGAAGGAGATTGGATTGTAAGAATTGACGGTTCTGACATTGTACCAAAAGTACGTACTATGTTAGTTCGAAAGATTGATACGGATTGTGTGCACTGTGAATATGAAACGTCAACTAAATTTGTCTATGGGTACTTAATACCAAACGAATTACTCAATAATTTTAGATTATGGAATATCAACGATGCAAAAAGAGGTGATTTTCTATGGGATAGTGAAAACTATACGGCAGTTGTATTTGATGAATTATTTGAAGATTCATTCAATGTATTTTGCTTGGTTATATATGGTGATTTAAGTAGGGCTAACAAGCTTTATGTAAAGCATTTTAAACTCAATCCAGAAAAAGTTCTGTCATATACCCCGATACCAGCAAGATATAATATTGTGGATTATGTTTTAGGAGACTACGGATATAAGTGGGATAAGGATAAAAATGAATTGATAAAAATAAAATAAGCAAAGGATATGGCAAAGAGAAGTTCAATATGGATTGGTAAAGAAGCATATCAGTACTTACTAACGTTATCGATAACTCAAAGATGCGGCAAAAGGCCAGATGCTGAAACTCTTGAAAAGAAGTGGCGTTACAAACTGTCAGTCGCCGGCGAGAACGATATGGTGCAAATCATGGATGGTGACTTAGGTGGTGCGGATTCTGTCGGTATATGGCACAATTGGACTTTGCAGGATATAAAGTACTTCTTGAAAAGAAAAGGATTGAAATGGCAAAGAGGTAAAATGGTTGAATATACTACGATATAAACAGTTATTTAATATGTAATTAAAATAGGAGATATATGGAAGATATGCAAAAAATGACAGGAATGTGTGAATATGGATTCTATGTGAATACTGATGTGACAAAATTTATCGGTGCGATATTGAGCGCACCTGGAAATTTGATAGGTATTGGAGAATTAAAGGAACCAATAACTATTGACCATAACTTATGTCTTAGAATTTCAAGATTGCTTGAAATAACTGCGGATATATCCTATTCACCAATAAATGATAAATGCTTTTATGTAAACATAGGACTTTTAAGTTTCATTAACCGTGTATTAAATGTTGGATTTGGAACTGAAATTCAAATTGACAATGCGAGGACAGAGAAGGATTATTTGCTTGACGTGTCAAAACATCCGCTTATATGTTCGGTAATAACAAAACATTAACAACATCAAAGAATGTATTTAAGTTGATAAACTAAATAAATATAATAAATTTTATTAGAACTTTATAGTTTAGTTTTATATAAAATTTTTTAGTTAGTATATTGAAATGATATAAGGTTGCTACTAAAACATTTCCTTAGTAGTGTAAAATCATCAAGGATTCGGAATGACCAATACATGAATTCTCAAGACTGTTCGAAAGAATAGAATCATAGAGACTTAAAAAAGTAAAAGTAGTCACAGATGAGCAAATATTGCTCTTACGTGATAGAGGTGATGTTGTTTCGCAATTGATGTTAGAAATAACTCATAAACATTCTTTATAAATTTTATATAATTTATTAAAAATGATACAATATGTACAATTAAAAATTGATATATGGAAAATTTAGCAGACGGACAAATTGATTTGCTATTCACAATGCTTATGGCTGAAGCAACAGATACCGACCCATTTGAAATGGAACAAGAATTAAAAAATAAAGGTTTGATTGAGCAGCCATCTACAATAGGATTAAGCAGTGGAGAATAGCTGTTGAAAGTGTAAAAATTACAAAGAAGAAAATTAAAATATAAAGGATATGGAAAGACAAGAAGCAATAGAAGTTATAAAAAAGAATTGGCCTCACAGTGGTTACACAATGTTACGTGAGGCTCTGGAAACCTTAATTCCGGAGCTAAAAGAGAGCAAAGATGAAAAGATGAGGAAAGACCTTATTAAGTTTGTCCTACAATATGGTGATAGTCATTATTCTCAAATAGATAAAGAATCCGCAATTTCCTGGCTTGAAAAACAAGGAGAACAGAAGCCTTCTTGGAGTGAGGAGGATGAGATTGGATATAATGACGTACTATTTGCAATAGGAAAAGCAAGACTTGTTGCTAAAGATGAAAATGATATGGGTAATCTTTGGTTTGCTGAAAATTGGCTTAAATCATTAAAAAGAAATAGAGTTGTAAAGATTGAAAAACAAGATGTGAGGATACTTAAAGATAATTCAACATCCGAACTCAATGAGAGCGAGGATGAGGAGATAAGAAAATGGATTATTAACGAAATCAAGATTAAGCATCATAACTTAGATGAAGATAGTGTTGATTTTGTAGATAAGGCAATTACTTGGCTTGAAAAGCAAGGAGAACAAAAACGATTAGACTATCCTTATGTTACTGGATGGAGAGAAAATCGCCCAGATAATAAGCCACAAATAAAGCATTCCGTTCTTATGCTTACAACTCATGGCGTAGCAGAAGGAGAATGGCTTGGCGAAGAATGGTGTCAATACAGATGGTCCGGTAAAGTAAAAGATACCGATGTCTTATATTGGCTTCATTTATCTGACTTAGAATCCCTTGAAAAAGAAGGTAATAGCAATTCAATTTCTCCAGAAGAAATGAATAAATCCATTTGCAGAGGCATTGCATCTTCACTCACTAAATATCTTGACGATAACAGATACGCAGGAGCTATGAATATGTCAAACATGGAATGCGAAGATTTGGAAAAATCAATACTTGATTCGAATTGGGAGAAAGTGTACCGTTATATGCGAAAGAAACTTGAAAAGCAAGGTGGACAGAAGTCTTATTGGAGTGAGGAGGATGAAAATCTGTTCAATAATTTGGTTTATCTTATTGAAAACAGTAATACGGGGAAAGCGACTCAAAAAGGATTTATTACATTTATAACCAAACTAAAATCATTACTGAAATCATTCAAACCTCAATGGAAACCCAGTGAAGAGCAAATGCAGACTCTTAACAACTTCTTAACTTTTGGAGGCACAACATGGAGACAAGATACCGGAGTGCTTTCCTCTCTATACGAAGACTTACAAAAACTACTAAAAGAATAAAACTATGGAAACAAAGATAGCGACATCATTGGAGCAAAGTATCAAACTAACTACTGAGCTGAGAATAGACCCAAACACAGCAGACATGCACTGGGAGTCTATATCTGGTGAGGAATATAGATTGGCTATGCTTACAACTAAAGAAGCAATAGCATCTATTAAAAGAACACAGGATTCGTTAAAAACAACATTTAATGTAAAATTGGTTCCTGCTTGGAGTCTTTCGGCATTGCTTAATATTTTACCATTAGAAGTTTCACTTAATAAACAGACTGATGGTATAAAAACATATTATTATATAGCATCTTATGAAGCACGTTATTTTGATGTATATTCGAACAGGCACCTCGATGCTGTTGATGCTTGTGTAGAAATGATAGCTAAGCTTAAAAAAAGAAATTTGATATAACAAATGAACTATACACTTGAAAATAAAAAATAATACAGATATGGAAAATAATACTAAACATACAAATAAGTTCAGATACATAATAGAATTTGACAACTGCGACAATTGCCCACTTAAAAAGTTTGTTGATGATGATTATTCGCCAACACATACCGAGTGCGAACGAACAAATGAATATATAGAGCAGTGGTTGTTTGAGAACGAACATCGAGACTATCGTAATTATGAAACAGGTGTATTGGATAATTGCCCATTCTTAAAAAATAATACTATAACTGCATAAAATTATGACAACAGAAGAAAAACAGTTGCTATTAAAAGACCTTTGCGCGAGGTTGCCGTATGGTGTAAAATTATACCACGAAGGTGATTACGGGGACAATATCGGAAAACTTGAATCTGTTAATATAAATGACGACGAATGTGTCATTTGGAATTATAACGGAACAGACACCGATATTTTTGACATAGAAGCATGCAAGCCATATCTCCGCCCGGTATCCTCAATAACGGAGAATGAAATGGATAAGCTTTTCGAAATTGCGAAGGTTAATCCGGATGGCACCGATGAAGACTGGATTTCGATAAATGATGTGAAAGGTATCAGATTCCATTTCTTAACAGGCAGGTATGCTGATACCATCGGCAAAATATGCGACTACCTGGACTCTATCTACATAGATTATAGAGAACTTATTCCTAAGGGGCTTGCTCTTGAAGCCCCGAAAGATATGTATAAAATATAACTTAAAAGAATAATTATGACTGCAGAAAATGAAACATTGCTGATGAGAGACCTGATAGCAAGGCTTCCATACGGCGTAAAATTAGATTTCTATGCTAAGGCGACTAAAAGTCATTACACTTGCGAACTAATAGGTATCGAGCCTGAAAATAACGACAAGCCTCTTATTGCGAAAGTGGACAGCGGCGCGTTCAGGTTCACGCAAGACCATGTCAAGTTGTTTCTTCGTCCGATGTCAAGTATGACGGACATGGAGAAAAGCATTTATGAGGCTTTGACATTTACGGATGATATAAGCAAAATAAATCCTGAATGGTGTTCCAAAGTCATTACGTGGCTTAATGAAAATCATTTCGATTATAATCATTTAATTGAAAAGGGTCTCGCTCTGGAAGCTCCTGAAGGAATGTATGCGAAATCTGAAGGCACCGTTGAAAAAGATGAGTTGTCAAGTGAAGAGTCTGAGTTGCTGCGTAAGGACTTGTTCGCAAGATTACCTTATGGCATATTCGTAAAGGAAAAAAGAGACGGACTTGATAACAGTCTGATTATTTATACTGACATGTATCATCCTCTTATAAGCAGCTGCAGGCCATATCTTCGTCCGATGCAATCAATGACCGAAGAAGAATTTAATAAGTATCGTGAGCTTGTTAAAGGAGTGTTCAGCCCTGTACCTAACAATATCGAGATGCTATATGATTTTCTTAATGGACGTTACTTTGATTACAGAGGGTTGATTGCGAAAGGACTCGCATTAAAAGCTCCTGACGATATGTATAATAATAAAAAAAATAATTATGAAAAACAAGGAGAAAGCAGAGCTGATAGCTAACGGTATAATGATAGGCGTACAGTCAAATATCTATCATACGAACGTTTATAATACAAATGTTAGATGTTATAATCATAGCGACCTACAAAGGGCGGCTATGGAGATGGCAAAGTGGAAAGATGAAGAGTTTGAAAAGAGAAAAAAGAAAATCCATGATAATCTTATTAAACTCCTTCATGCAAGAGGTCTGATGAGATAAATGAGAGAATAATATTAAAGCGATATGAACAAGTATCACAAAAAGAATAGGATTATGGAAGCTTATATGAATCTCGTTGAGGAGGAGATTAAGAATCTCGGAGGAAAGATTAGCTATACGCTTGATACTTCCGAACAATTTTGTGGCAAGGCGATGTTTGTATTTAAGTATGCGTTGGGTAAATTAGTAGAAGGAAAAGATTACACAGGACATTGTACAGTTGCAACATTGTTTGTTTATTTCAGGAAGAATACTTTTAATCAGATTGAATTTTCTGATTATAATAAACACATTTGTAGGACATTGGCTAATTCAAATTTTGATGGGAGTGAAAGAGATAGGAAACTTATAAGGTTTTCACTATTCAGAATTCTTGAGAGTATTTATAAGGACTGTTATACAAGCGTTGATGAATCGTTATGGAAGGAAGGACTTCTTGATGAGAAAAACATATACCATAAAGACAAACAATTTTTCAAATTATTGAATAAGTAAGAACTGTTTATTAAGATTGAAAATTATGACAACAGAAGAAAATGAATTATTAAGAGACCTTTCGGCGAGACTGTCGTACGGCGTAATATGCAAAGGAATAAACAGGTACTTTGATATAGACAAAGATAAGTATATTATAGACAGGGAAGCCGTCGGTCCATTGACAAACATTGGATATGATTATTGTACACTTGGTCTTACACAAAAATGTAAACTAAGTACAATTAGACCATATTTGCGCCCATTAGAAAGTATGACTGATGAGGATTTAATTTCCTATGCTAAATATGACTTTGCTTATGACGATATTTATAAGATAGTTGGCTTCCGTTGTACAGGAAAGGGTTTCATAAATATTCATTGTTCATTAGTACGTGACCCAGAACATTATCAAGTAATTTTCCAAAAGACAAGAACTTCGCCATTAGAAAACTGGCGAGGAATTGATTGGCTCAACTCACATCACTTCGACTTCAGAGGTTTAATTAAGAAAGGCCTCGCATTAAAAGCTCCTGAAGATATGTACAATTTTTTAAATAATCAAGCAAATGATAATAGAAAGTAAAATGAAGAATCAAGCTTGTCTTAAACAATGTCCACACGCAGATTTTGTATTGAGGGTAGGTAGTATTGTATGTAGTAGGTGTAAGTATAACAAGCTTACAAGATATGATTTTGATAGTTGTTACGTTGACTGTATATGTCCAGATGATAAGATATTAAAGAATTTTGAAGATTTACAAAATAAAGATGCCTGAAGATAATTTTAATAAACGATTACTATTATCAACCACCCACGAACTAAAGATTCGTGGGTTTGGCGGAAACGCTGAACCCAAGGTTGATTAGACTGAGTAAGACCGGCAGCTGACGAGTTTCAGCGATGGTTGCACTACGTTATGTGGAAATATATAGACACCAAGGGATGTTCATCCAAGTCCCTTGCTCTGTGGCTGATGTTTAAACAACTCCGTTGGGTAGGAGCAGTGATGTCAGCATCAAAACTCCACGATAACATTGTCTATGGATGTTTTTACGAGTTAAGACTCTCGGCTTACAGCAACTAAAAGTCTATTTTTTAACTATTTAATAAACTAACAAATGGTAGTATATATACTTGACATAAATGGCAATCCTTTGATGCCGACATCACGAAACCGAAAGGTTCGTAAGATGTTGGAACAAGGGTTATGTCATATAGTCAAGAATACACTATTCACAATCCAATTAGACTATGAGACAGCTAATTTTAAACAAGGCATCACCCTCGGTGTTGACTGCGGTACGAAACACATAGGTTTATCCGCAACAACCGACAAAAAAGAACTGCTATCAGCAGAAATCATTTTAAGAACAGACATTGTTGAACTACTATCAACTCGGAGGGAAACAAGAAGAACTCGTAGAGCGAGACTAAGACATCGCAAGGCAAGGTTTGACAACAGAATTTCACGAAAAAGAAAAGGATGGTTAGCACCAAGCGTGGAGAATAAAATCAACTCCCACTTGTCGATTATACGCAAACTTCACCAAATCTTGCCGATAACGAGGATAAATCTTGAAGTAGGTAGTTTTGATACACAAAAGATGCAAGACGATACAATTCAAGGTGTAGGTTATCAGCAAGGTGTACAATATGGATTTTGGAATGTAAGGGAATATGTTCTTGCAAGAGACAAGCATACCTGCCAATATTGCAAAGGAAAGTCCAAAGACCAAGTGCTGAATGTTCACCACATTGAAAGCAGAAAGATTGGTGGAGACTCACCAAACAATTTGATTACATTGTGCGAGACTTGCCACGGCAAATACCATAAAGGATTGTTACCTAAATTCCAACCAAAGAGGGGAAAGTCACTCCATGACGCTGCGGTTATGGGTATATTCAAGTGGCGGTTGTACGAACTTGTGAAACAAGAGTTCAGTAATGTTGGTATGACCTTTGGCTACATAACAAAATGTAATCGAATACAATACGGATTGCCGAAATCACACAATGTAGATGCTTATTGTATCGCTTGTAACTTTGCTGCAATACAACTTGGTTATATGTATAAGTTTAGGCAGTTGAGGAAACATAACAGACAAATCCACAAGTATTCCATTTTGCGAGGAGGGGTAAGAAAACTTAATCAAACTCCCTATAAGGTGTTTGGATTTAGGTTGTTTGACAAGGTTTCTTGGGAAGGTCAAGACTGCTTTATAGGAGGAAGGAGGTCAAGCGGAGCGTTCAAGTTGGTTGACATAAACAACAAGTTGGTTAAGGATGGTGTTTCATACAAGAAATTAAGGTTGTTAGAACCAAAAAGAACCTATATATGTTCAATAGTAAAATAAGTTAAACTAAAAAAGGCTTGTGGCGATTCCTCCCCGAAACTAAAGATTTCGGGGTTTCCTTGCCACCAATTATATGAAAAACGATGAAAAAGCAAAGAATATGACCAAAGGCTTTTTACAGCAAGGATTGATAAAGAAAAGTCGATTGCAAGAATTATTAACAAAAGCTATGCAATGGAAAGATGAGCAATACCAAATAGATAAAGCTCATTTAGATATGATATATAAGGCCCTTGGTAGATTGTATCAAGTTAGATATGGAAAAGAGCCTATTCTTAACACAGGAAGTCAAACCGATGTTTTCCTGTATATGATTGAAGATATTATTAACGAAGCAAATTCAAAAAAATAAAATTATGACAGCAGAAGAAAAAGAATTATTGCTTAAAGATTTAAGCGCGAGACAGCCGTATGGCGTAATGTTTCAATATCAGACAGGTAGTTATAATTCAACAGTAACAAGTGACTATTTTCCAATGGTTGGAATAATTCAGAATGCTGTTGTCCTTGATATAAAGAATAGAGGATTATTCAATTTATCTTTAGAAGATAGCCAATGCAAGCCTTACCTACGTCCACTATCTTCAATGACAGAGGATGAGAAAGACATTTATGACAGACTGGTCATGTTCAATGCAGCTTGGGTAGTCATGGACTGGCTTAATGAAAATCATTTTGACTATCATAAGCTTATTGAAAAAGGTCTCGCGCTGGAAGCTCCGGAAGGAATGTATAATTTTAAATAATAAGAATATGACAACAGAAGAAAAACAACTTTTATTGGAAGACCTCTGCGCGAGGCTGCCGTATGGTTTGAAGGTCCATATTGATGGAGTTGCCGATAGCGTCCTTACAGGAGTATATGATGACAGAGTCTCTACGGAGAGAGGAATAAACTATCCAATAAGACTGGTTAAGCTATACTTGCGTCCTCTGTCAAGTATGACAGAAAAGGAAATGGAATCACTAAGGCAGGAACATCTTAAAGACGAAAAACTTTATGTCGAAGCAATCAATGGAGACGGCAGTATGAGAGGAAAAGTCATAACTCATTATGCTGCTGATTATTGTGATGAACATCACTTGGATTACAGAGGGCTGATTCAGAAGGGCTTAGCATTGGAAGCACCAGAAGATATGTATCTAAAATAGTTGGCTATGAAAGAACTACAAGAAGCAATTCAATCGGCAATACAAAATGTATTAGACGGTGATTGTGATGAGTTAAAAGGTTTATCAATACATATTGATGTTTTTATTGATGAGCAAGGATTTGTTGATGTAAACGTATTAAATTAAGATATTATGGCAGCAGAAGAAAAAGAATTATTACTTAAAGATTTATGCGCAAGGCTACCGTATCAAATTAAGGTAGCAGTTGTTGATTTTGATGGAACTATCCATAAAAGGCCAGTCACATTGCTTCGTGGCGGATGGTATGCCGAATACGAAAATGGAGAATACATGTTTATAACTTCTTATTACGGAATAGCTCATAAAGCTGAAGAGATAAGGCCTTATCTCCGTTCAGTATCAAGTATGACGGAAGAAGAGAGGAAGGATTTATATGCAATGGAGGATAAGATGTCTTTTTCAAAGGATTGCCCTTATTCGCCTGACAGGTCTGATTGGTATATAAGACATAACTTTGACTTCAGAGGCTTGATTGAGAAAGGCCTCGCGCTGGAAGCTCCAGAAAGCATGTACTAAAAGATAACTGAAACGTTGTTTTTTATATAAAATTTTACGGTTATAAGTTATGAATGACAAGAAAGTTCAAATAGAAAAATGTATTACTGAGATATATGACAGTTTTGTAGAGTTGCATACTAAAAAATGCAAGACTCAAAAAGAGATGGAAGAATTTTCAGGCTTTCTACAGATAATGGCCGTTCATCTTACGAACTTGGTAAGAGAACTTGTTCTTGACCTTAAAGGCTGCGAAATCATTATAGCTGCCGCATATAAGGTGAAGTCAGAATATGTCTGTAATGATGGAGGCGTATATAAGACAGGCACGAAGGAAAGGGATGACATTTACCACTGCAGGATAGGCCGTCATCATGCAGAAATCCTGCATATATTTGGAGATGAGGTTGATGAGCTTTCTGATGGTTTCTACACTTCTTATGGAAGATGGGTAGACAGAGAGGAGGCCGCCAAAATAGCTCTCGCAGCAGGACAATGCAAGAAGCCTCTGATTATGGGTGACAGATTGGATAGCAGTGATGTGTTTTAATGACTTGTTGCTATAAAATAAAATTCAGGACATGAGCAAGAATAAAGCTGAAAAATGGAAAACTTGGGAGTATGAGCATCCAAGCGGTATTTACAAGAAAGGTGATTTAGTTGCCATTGATAACGGTTTCACGCATATATTCTCATTTTATGCAATAACGGAGAAGGCGAATGTCATAGTGGAGGATGTCGTATTATATAGCCGCTTGACAAAATGGTCATCATACTTTTGTGACGGACATCCGGTGGAATATATCAGCTGTGCAGGATTGCGGTTCGCCACTGGCGAAGAAATCAAAATATATAATTCGACGAAGGCTGGCTTCAAGAAAGAATCAAAACGTTGTAAAATTATATGTTGTAAAAAATATAAGGATTGTAGATAAGTGATAAACTAAATATAAATTTTAGGAATTATGGATAAAAAACGGTATGTGTATTTCGACATAGAGACTGTCGGAAAATATAAAGACTATGATACTATGGTTTGCTCTGATTTAAGGCAGAGCGAGTTGTTTGAGAAGAAATGCAAAAGGTTTAAGGAGAAAGACCCTTCTTGGGAAGGACCGGTTGAAGAGGTGTTCCTTAAAAAGTGTGGATTGTATCCGGAATACGCGAAAGTCGCATGTGTTTCATACGCCTACTATACAGCGGACGGAGAGCTTCATATAAATTCATTCAATGACCTGAACGAAGAAGTCTTGCTGACCGGCGCAAAAAACTTGTTTCTGTCAGCAATAAAGAGAAACCTTATCCTATGCGGATTCAATATCAAGAATTTCGACATACCGTTTCTGTTTAAGAAATTCCTTCATTACGGAATAACGCCGCCTGAAAACGTAAATTTCTTTAATAAGAAACCTTGGGAAGTAAACTGTCTTGACCTTATGGACTTATGGAAAAGCAATTCGACACTTATGGCGACGACATTCGATGAGTTCGCGTATATGCTTCACGTCGATTCGCCGAAAGACAAGCTTGACGGGTCAGAGGTTCACGACGCATATTATAATAAGCAGGAATATGGCTTGATTCGTGAGTATTGCGAAAAAGACGTAAGATGTTGCGCCGAATGCGTTTCAGCTATAGAAGGTTTGTTATAACAGCTTGAATTATAATACATTAAAGATATTTCTAACAGATTCTCATAAAATGTTGTTTTTTATATAAAACAAAAATAACAAAACTATGGGAATCAAAGTAGATAAAAAGAGCGGACTTAATCCAGCTGTGGCTGTCTGTCCGTGTTGCGGAAAAGAATACGGCATTCTTCTCCTCGGAACATCTTATAAGGAAAACGGCAAGCCTGCAAAAGCTCCTTTCAAAATTATGACAGACAAACTTTGCGACAGCTGCTCGGATGTTATTAAGAGCGGTAAGCGATTCTTTATAGAAGTTCGTGACGGAGAGTCACATGAAAATCCTTACCGTACAGGCCGGATTGCGGCTGTCAAGAAAGAAATCTGTGACGAAATCTTTAATGTCAAGGTGCAAAATGTCAACTACATGGAACAGGCGGCATTCTCACAACTTTTTGCAAACGCGCCTTGTGTCGATGAGTTTTAATAATAACGGTATTCTAAGATGGAAGGAGCAAAAGAAATATACGTAAGCGTTGAGATTGCCAGAAAGCTTTGGAGAGTTAAGTTTAACGGCGATTGGCATAAGCATTACTGGGGATATAAGTATGGCCAGGAATTCCTGTCTTCATCCTTATATAATCCCGAATATGATTATCCGGCACCGACTCACCAGACTGTTCTTGCATGGCTGCGTCGAGACAAACACATCATGATTTCAATCCAGCTTGACAAGGTGACTGACAACAGCTTCAGGTATTGCGCGGTCATCACCAACCTTGACACGCTTGAGGTCATGAACAAAGAAAAGATAGGCGCGCCGACATACGAGTCAGCTACAGAGAAAGCTATAATGTTTGTATTCGATTACCTTATAAGCCAGGAAAATGAAGATAGTCAGCAAGATTAAGGATTTTTATGATTTCCAAGTCCAGAAATGGGGGCTTGACGAGAAGGTCGTATATGTCCGTAACGGGCAGAGACTGTCAAGTGTCGATGAATTCCGGATTTATGTCGAAGGCGATAATGATGCGAGGTATGTCGGGAAAGAGGCATTATTGAAAGAGGGCAGCGACGGAAATATCATTCAGAATAGTGTATGGGGTAAACGTATAGGACATTGGGTAAGCTGTGACTTTAATTATGTCGTCGTTTTATGGGTTGGAGATAACAGATACATCTTCGCCGTCCAACGTTACCAGAAATATAATAGCGATGACGTTACCTCGAATGTATGGCTTCTCGACTACAAGGGCGACTTCAAGAGGGTAAGCGACGCGCCTGTCTATGTCGAGCTGTACAGCCATAACGGAAGTATGAAAAGATTTGCGGGCAGGGACGCCTACCATCTTGCCTGCAATAATCCTATAAAGACAGTCGAGAATCCTGTACTTATGAATTCAAAGATTACGAAGTTCCTGAATCCTGAAGAAATATATCTTGCGATATACTCATATATAAGTGCAAGAAACGAGAAGGATATAAAGGACAGCAGGACAAACGACGAAAAAATAATGTCTAACGGCTTTGACACGAAAACGAGCTTCCGTAATGTCAAATAAATACATTGATAAAAAATAGGAAAGATGAAAACGATAAAAGATGAAATAGTTGATTTCAAGCTCGCGCTGCTCCTGGAAAAGAAAGGATTCCCGCAAGGGACATCTGCCATATTTTATTTCAGGGACGAGGATAATAACAACAGAACTATCACGACCATAGAGAAAGCTCTTGCAATGAATATAAAGACTCTTGACGCTCCTTCGCACCAAAGGGTTATAAAATGGCTTAGAGAAGTCTATAACATCCATCTCATGCCTGAAATCAAAATAAGTAACGGCATAGTATGGCAGACGTCTATCATCAAATTCAATGACAGCGCGTATGCCGTTATAGAAGAAGGCGGAATCTATAAGAGTTATGAGGCTTCGCTCAGCAATGCAATTAAGGCAGTTCTTGAAAAATATATCTAAAACAAAGTCAAGTAATGGCTAATATCATTGAAATCGAAGGTAAGAAATATAAGCTCGTGCCTGTAAAGGAGAAAAAGCCTGAAAAGGAAACTTATGCAGTCTTTATGCTGACAATGCCAGCCGTCGGCTCATGGAACGGAAAATGGACCGGCGCCGGAGAATTTTATGCAGTTACAAAGAAGATAGTAGAAAGAGGCAAACAGCTGTATCCTGATTTAAGACCTGGAAACTATTCCTATGATTTCGGCGGCGGCTGGCTCGCAAACATCAATGTCGAGTTCGTTACGCCGTCAAAAGCAAAGGAGGTTGAGAAGAAAGCGAAAGGCTTTATGAACTACGAATGGATGATAGACTCAATTCTTAAGCACGGAAAAATTACGGTATAGGTCGATGGGCTGGAAAACTCTAAAAGAACATTACGGTATACGGCATCTCGTCCAAGTCAAGACACATATCGACGGCCTTGACGGTGACAGATTTATCGTCATAGGTACCACAAGTATGTATGACTTAATTGTCATCAGATGTTCAGACGGGAAAATAGTAAAGGCCAATACTTTCTGTAACAACGTATTACAAGACTATCTCAATAAAATGGGTCGAGACGGAAGAGCGATTGTGAAGGAACTCATAGACACAGAAGACTGCTTTAACGAAGACAAGCTTTCTGATGTCTACGTTATAGAGGAATATGAAGGCAGGAAAAGAATAGTTCTGAAGCGTGCCGAGAAATTCGGATGGCCGAATGTCACGACCGACGGAATGCTGATGTCGTCGTCCAATTCGTTCAAGACGAAGGACGATGCCGTTAAGGAATTGCTGAGAGTGTCAAAGTTGGATGCAAAGAAGCTCGCTACGGGCTTTTTGGACGCGTATAAGGCCGCTTTTGACAAAAGGCTTGCACTTTATAAGGAAATATGGAATTATTTGTTTACGATGCTTATAAGCAGATATAAAATCATAAAGAAATGATAAGAGAATACCAAAACATCTTTCCTGTGCGAATTTTCATAGGCACAGGCATTACAGCGGAAGAATATAAGGAATTCTTCGAATATGATGACGTGAATGTCGACGATGTCATCGCTATGAACTGTTCCGTAAAAGTGAACGCTAAGAAAAAGTCAGAGTTCATATATACGTCGCCAAACATTAAGAAATCCGTCCTCATTATAATTCAGGAGGAGGATATGTTCTCAATGCCAGTCGTCATGCACGAGATAATACATAACGAGGTATTCACATTCAAGTATATCGAGCACGGTATATCGGATGAGGACGAATCAATGGCGTATTACGCGGAATACCTTATGAACTGTTACCTTGACTTTCTTGGCAAGGTGAAGAAATTCCAGGAGAAATTCAAGGTTCTGAAGGATAACCTCAATTTACTGAAGTAAACGTTGTTTTTTATATATAAAATCTGAAGATGAAAACGATAGTGACATATAACATCAGCAAGCTTATACAGAAGCTTGACTTTTGCGACGATTCTTTTTTTAAGGAATCAGATGGTAAAGTTTTCTACTATACGACAAAAACGGTGAGCCTTGACGGTAAGAAAATACCTGGCAAGGTGCTCATAGATGTAAACACAGAAGGCGCATTATACGCTCCATCGGTTGAATTCGTCAAAGACTATATCTGGGACAAATTTCACGACATCCTGACAGTAAGGGCCAACATAGTCAATGACGAGATAGAATATACCGGTGTCGTTCAGTCCGTACGCCATGCAGCAGGCGTTAAGTCTGCTTTCGAGAAAGCGATTGTCAGCGGCGAAAAAATAAAAGAGCTGTGCGAGCTCGCCCTGCTTGAAGAGTATTTGAAAAGATATTTTAAAATAAAAAAATAAGATGGAGAACAGAAACAAGCAAAGAAGAGGACGATACAATGGAGGATATAAGCGTCCGCTAATCAAAAACAATCATCAAAACAGAACAATGAAACCTGAAACAAAAGAAACGATTTACTCCACGCCTGAGAATGTGGCAATGTTGAAACGCTACGCAAGCTTGAGGTTTGCTCTTTCGAAATACGTATGGCTGCGCGAGGATGAGAATGGCAAGAGATATATCGAGTACGCCTTCATTGAAGGAAAGCCTCACGATAATACCTGTCTTTCGTGGTATAACAGCCTTCAGCCGGAGGCCTTGAAGCGGAATCACCACGACCCTGCGACTTGGAAGATTTCGAAAGTCAATGAAATCTATTACCTTAATATGTTCTCATGCGGCCATCAGGATGCCGACGGCGAACATCATTGCTCACCTGGACATTACTGCGAAACATGTCGCAAAGGGTTTGAGGAGAGAGGACATCAGACATACTGGTCTTACGACGAACCTGTGAAGTGTGCCTGCTGGTACCTGCAGAAGGTGAACTATGACGACATCCGTAATTCAGAAATTATGAAGGTCGCCGGTATTACCGATAAGGAAAAGAAGGAGAAAGCAAAGAAATCCTTCATAACAGGATATGTTATAGGCGTAGGCATGACAATTGTAGCGTTGCTCGCATCGTACTTAATTTTCTAAACTGCTATGGAGATTGATGCTTTTTATCTTATCTATATTCTGCTATGCGTCGTGGCATGGAGCCTTTATATGGCTATAGAGATTTGCGGTATTATCGAAACCTCGAAAAATAAGCTGGTAAAAGCTCTATGCCTGTTTTTGATACTATCGACGGCATTCACGACATTTAACTGCTGCAAGGCTCTTTTTAACTTATTTTAGATATGATACTGGATACGACATTATTCTACAAGATAGGCGCTATGGTTTACGCCGTAGTTATAGGGCTTTTAGTCATACGTGAGTTCTACAGAATAGCAGTGAGCAAATCAAATATTTTCCTGAGTATCTTGCTTGCAGTCTTGACGTTCATCGTGGTGTTTATGACATCAAGTTTCTGTGTCGTACTTAATCAATTACTATAGATGGAAACAAATAATATCACTTATAAGAAATGCAGCTTCGAGCTTGCAAAACTATTAAAGGAGCATAATTACGGATATGACGTCGATTTCTGGTATGACGCCGACGGTAATATAATGTTGGTCGAGTCGGAATACAAGGCACCGCTCCTCGCACAGGTAAAGTCATGGCTGCGTAATAAAAAATACCTTGATGTCACGATTACGTCGAAAAGCGCGGGCAACGGCAATTCTTCAAAGTATTATTATGTCATAGACGACATAAAAGAAAACCTGTCTTATGTGCGTGAATCCAAAAATCAGAATTCTGAAGAAGAATGCCTTGAAGAAGCCCTTATGTTTGCTATCGATGAAATTGCAGACAGAAAGCTTGACAAAAATCCGGAAGGAACTGTTATCATAAGCAAGAATAAAGTCCCGAAGATGAACAAGCCTGTTAGCGAGATGATGCTAAAAATGCCTGCGATGACATACTGCTACACCGACAGCAAACCTACGAAGGGAGGCAGGCTGAAAATGCAGAAGCCTCATAGTTTCTATCAGGAGGAAAGGCGTAAGAAGAATAGGCAGAGAAGGCAGTCAAGAAGAAACAGAAAATAAAACATAATGATTATGATGTCTCATCGTTTGGCCGGTGGGACATTTTCCATAAATATAAGGAAAGAAAAAATAATTTGGCATGAATTCAAATTCGATTACTGAACTTTTTCAGAAGATACTTGCTCAGTCAAACAACGCCCTTAGAATTTACAAAGGTATGTCTGACGCCGTATCATCTAAAGACCAAGAGGTTTCTATAGAAATAGAAGACCCTGATAATCCAGACAGTACGTTAACCATAAAGGTTCCGTCTTTCGGATACCTTCTCTCAGCTGTCGACAGGCTTGACACGACCATGAAGACTTTGCAGAATGTCAACGGCGGCGGCAGTTCCGTAAGGCTTTCAGACGGCACGTACAGAAAGCTTATGCTCGCGAAGATTCCTTCAGAGGCTCCGACAGTAAAGACAGTCAACTCCGTAACAGAATTCAAGTTTAAGAATAACTGGTTTTTCGAAGACTTGATTAACCCTAAGCTGTATGCCGAAATCGATTTGACAGGCCAGGTTCCTGTCGATACGGAAAGAGTCTATACAGAGAGATATATCATAAAGGTAGCTAACGACACCCAGAAGGAATACTTTAACGCTGCATTCCGTGGCAAGACAGACATAGACTACAAGTCGTTCCTTTACCAGCTTATCCAGAATAATATCACATATATACTCGACAGCGAGGAACGCGACCTGCCAATGCGTAAGAAACGCTATACCGGTAATTTCTCCGTTACAGACATTAACGAGATACAGGTCACGAGGACAATCAACGGCACCGAGTATACCGTTATGGATAAGGAATACATACTCGATACGTTTGAATACACCGACAACGGAAGCGGATACGAAAATTCTATGAAGCTGTCCCAGGGCGATATGCTTGAAGTTATCGGAGACACCATAACGACAAGGTATGAGATAACGGCGGTAGACAATTCCCGTCTTGCCGTACGCCTAAGGCTTGTAGAAGGCTATGAGGATATTCGTGCCGGCGAGAACGTGCTTAGGATGTCGGGAGCAAAGGATAATATCATAAAGGTAGAAGTTCCTATAGGATATGACGAATACACGGTAGTATTCGTAAAACCGATAGACCCTGATTCGAATATAGCTGCAACTGAATTTTCGCCTGGTACCGGATTCTATACGTCAGACCTCGTATACACCAATCCATCTGGGTCAGTCGAGTCATTGCAGCAATTCTATTCGAAATATGTTGTTGATATAGGGCGTATGCTTATATCGATGGCGAAAGACAGCTATCCGACAATCGCCGACGGTATCATACCGAACACTCCTGAACTCGACGTATCGAATTTCAGGGTTGTGCAGATTAACAAGCAGAAAAACTCGACTTCGTCAACTGAAAAGATGCAGAGCCTTATAGCAGAGAAGATTCAGCTGCAGAGCGGCATTTCTTCCCTTGACGATGAAATAAGGAGTTTGAACAAGAAAATTCAGACGACGATATATGATAATATGTCATCAAGGACGTCTGACGAACAAAGCCTTGCAGAGACCATAGAGAAAAGGAACACCCAGCAGGCGACATATAATACTGTCATAAACGAGATAGCAGCTCTTGCGAACAGCTCGACATACCTTGATGAGGCGAAATACCACATCAGAGGCTTCTGGCGCATTCCTGAAGAACAGAAGACGCCTAACGGCACGCAAAAGATTATCAAGTTCAAATACAGGTACAGATATGTATCGCTTGACGGTAAAAGCAATCCTAACGACGAATACGAATATACGGACGGCAACGGCAATATCGTGAAAGCAGTTTATTCAAGCTGGAACGAAGGTGAGACGAAGCTGAGGAAAAGAAGCCTTGATACTGCTACCGGCATGTACTATTGGGATGAAATCGACAACCTTGACGCCGAAAGCATAGACATAAACCAGATAGATATTGCGATAACATCTGGTGAGAAAGTCGAAATACAGGTTGCGTCCGTATCAGAGGCAGGCTATCCGGCCAACCCTCTTACATCGCCTTATTCAAAGTCTGTCATCATAGATTATCCAGAAGACGCTGTGACGGCGATAAACGCGAACTATATCGAGCAGAATAAGATGGACCTCGTATCTGCCCAGGTAAATTCCATACTCGACAGCCTTAACATCGACAAGCACATGCAGACTGCGTTTTCTGTAGACAACAGATATGTGGCGCATACTGCGGACCAGATAAGTTCTGGATTCCTTACCCAGGAACAGACTCCTATCACGCTTTATGACAAGCTGCTTTCGATTTCAAACGACATAGACGCGATAATTTCAAGGATTTCGAATACGGAAGACGAGATTATCGTCGATATGGTTACGCCTGAAGGCGACATCGTCAAGCTTAACGAGAACGCGAGGACATACATCTTTGCTGGATATTATAAAGAATGGGTTGACGCGAACATATCTGAGAACAGCATAATGCTTTCGACGAACACGGTAATATATCCTAAGGCTGGTGCCATTATGCAGAAGGAATACTATTTGCGCGTCGGCATCAAGTCAAACCTAAGGCTTAAGCTGTACTCGAAACTCAATGGTTCAAGGACGTCAATGGTACCTAACAGTATCGGAAACGCTTTCGAGCTTGCTGAAAACCCAGAATATCTTAAGAAGAAATACAGCTACAGGTATGACTGGTATGACAATATCGTCCGTGATGACGTTGTCAATGACAATTATTATAACACGAAAGGACGGTATGACCTCGTGCCTATAAACTTGAGGGCTTCCGACTACTGCGATTTCCAGACTGCTTCTCCTAACATGTATCAGTCGTCTCAGCAAAGAGGCCAGTTCATATACTCGAGGTTCCGTGATATAACGAACTCTTTCAATATGTATGCGAACGGCTCCGACAGCGATAAATTTAATGACGACGGATACTGGTCGTTAGAAGACGGTTACGGAATACTTAGCAACAAAGGTAATGACAATATGCAGCGAAGTGAACTGTTCGGAGCAGAAAGATGGGTTACTGCGTCGCAAGCCGTTCCTATTGACTATTCTTCAAAGAGTGGCATGTATTACTTTACTATAAATGGAATAGGACAAGGATGTCTTGCGAACAGTGCAGATGCTCGTTCCGGCATAAGCCCTGATTTACTTGCTACTGTAAAGAAAAATTCACTTTACAAGTTCACTTACAATCCTGCCCTTTCTTCAGTAAATGCTGAAAAAGAGGAGTATGAAAGATATAACGACCTTACCGGCTCCAGCTTGGCAGGACCTGTTCATTGGAATCATACCGAGCATCACGATGACGCTCAGGAATTAAGCGATATGAATTATTTCACAGAATCATACCTTAGTATCCTTTACAGAATACCGAGAACTTATAAGTATAAATCTTCGAATATCAGCGGGCTTTCAAACAACAGCCTTGTGAAAGCACGTGTTAGCAATATCACAATGGCTATGAAGGGGCGTGACCAGTATCTTAAGAGGGTATCGAAGAGGAGCACTGGTAATGAGACTACCATAATTCCAAGAATCCAGACAACATACGGATTCGGCAATTTCTTCAAAGAAGTAGAAGGTTCAGAGGCATCTGAAGGCTCTGAAAGCTCTGAAATGAGGGAGCAGTATATGACGACACATAAAATCGGATATACTACTGAAGACCAGTTCCTTGGTAACGCGCTTAATTCGAAAGACACATGTTTCAATACGTGTGGCTCGTATCTGTTCTTGTCTCCAACGACTCATACCGACATTCAGGTTGATGGCGATTCTTTAAGCTCTTATAAAGAGATAACCGATTACGAGAGCAAAATCATCATACCGGTCATATATCAGTCAAGAATGACTACATATCCTACAGATGAAGAGGCAAGAAGTCAAGGTAATGTTGATATTGTCGCACCTAAGGAATATTGGAGCGACAATGAGGAAAGTAAGAAATACAGAGGATACATATTCGGAGACCCTGGCCTTACTAATTATTCCGCTGAGACAATCAATACGATATACGCGAATATCATAGGTATCGACATCTGGCTTACAAATTCAGTATTGAGGCAGTATGACATCATTATCTATTCGAAATATATCAGAGATGCTTCGTCGAGGTCGTCGCTTACTGTCGATATTTCAAGCGCGATTTCAGACGCAAGACAGACAATTAACTCTAAATCAATAAAACTGTAAGCTTATGAACTTAAACTGTGATGAAAAAGTAGAGAGCGTAAGTTATAACATAACTACAGACGAAGTTAAGACAGCCTTGAGGGATTCCGGCCTTGAGGTCTGTTTTAACATTTTCTTCTCAGATAACAACGGAAATCTGCTGTCGGTTGATGACATCTCAATGATTCGGCTAACGTTTATGAATAATTACTGCGAGTATCCGTTCCATGCTTTATACGGCATAGAAGAATCAGAGGAACATATCGAACTTTTCCCTTACGAAAACGAAGATTCCGAAGATATGAGGATGCTTGCCCCGGATTCTGAGGCAGGCATAAAGGGCGGAATGCTGTACCATTATACTGATAATGCAAAGAAATACACGATAGAAGTACCTGAAGGCAGCAATAACATAGTGGTCGACGCGAACAGTTTCGGGAAGATAGACGCTCTTGAAGAACTTGAATTCACGACTGCCGAAAACGGATTCACTCTGTATGTTGAAGGAGCTGACGAAGATTCACCTGTATTCATATACAGAAATAATTCGCAGAGTGTTGGAGGGTTCTGGATGTGCCTCAAACCCGAATACATAGACAAGATGTCTGCAGGACCTTTGTATGCGTCAGCCGTAATAGGCTTGAAGAATGGTAAAATCTTTACGACTGGAAGTATCAAGCTTGCAGACGTAAAATAAGTCCATTTAGGGACTTTATCTCTAACCGAAAGTAAAACGATTAGTTTCTACAAGAAAATGTCCCAGAATCAAGATATTGACAATTTTATGATGTTTCTTAAGCTCGCCGAGATTAAGGACATCGGTAATGCCGCCATACGGAGGGTACAGGACGAAAACCGCCTTAAAGGAATTCCTCTTGTATATTCGGTCGACGGTAAAATCTATTACGAGCTCGCTGACGGGACAGTCACTACGAAAAGTCCGTTCACGGATGATAATAAGAAAAGCCATTGAACCTGAATCCAATGACTTTCCTTTTTTAACTGCCCTACTGGTCTTAATAGCTCAGATGCTCGTATAGTTCAAGCCTGAGGTTGTTCGCATTGAGCTCAGGATATTTCTTCATGAGAAAATCTTCCATATCCTTGTCCGCCTGCATTATGGTATTCAGCTTCTCAAGGGTTTCGTCAGATTCTTTTTTCAGGTCCAGGTATTCCTGTATCCTGTCAGATGTAAGGTTTGACTTGATTTCTATAAGCGATTTCTTCAGCTTCGCAAGCTTGTCTGAAAGCTGCCCGTAAGCCTCTATGATGTTAAGGCATGTCTGCTTTTCTTCTTTTGTAAGTATCATTTCAATTCGTTCCTTAATTTATAAAAAGCATCTCTTATAGTCGTGTCCTCTGTATCATAGCCGCCGAAAAATATATTGTCATATATCGATTCCTGGTACCAAGGCTTGTCAGACGCCGCACTGCCTCTTCTGAGCTTATACCGCCAGTCCTGGTATGATTTTATGTGATAATGATAAATCCTCAGAGGGAATTCATAATCAGTTTCCGCATACGAGGAACTGTCATCATATACCTGCAGCGAACCGTCTTTTTCGTCGTCATACAATATGGATGTCGTCAGCTTTCCGTTTATAAGCGGCGTATGCAGCGGCAGATGTTCTTCTGAAATCTTGGTGACATAATCGTAAGTATATGACTTCGTAAAGTATACGAATGTCTTTACCTGTGATGACTTGTCATCACGGCGCATACAGCAGAAGTCAGGCATATTCGCAAATCCTCTGTCCGCTGCAAGGACTTTTGTCGACATAAGAATTTCAGGCACCTTATAAGACACCCTTAAATATTCTTCGAACAGTTGAGACAGATTTTTTCCATATACCTTGTCATCATAGTACAGGTATTCGTCGTCGTCAAGGAATATGACATAATCGCCTTCAGGAATATCGCAATGCTTCATGTATTCGGTATAAAGCTCTTTCTGCTTATGGAATCCTTCATACGGCTGTACTTTCACGAATTCTATAAAGTCTGCCTGAAATGTGTAATACCACGGAAAATTACAGAACACTGTTATCTTCCGTATAGATAATGCCTCTCTGTTCAAGACATACCACTCGAGGAGGTTGTCAAGGTCCGAAAGGAATCTCGGTTTTGTTAAAATGCAAATGTGTATCATAATGTATATAAAAAACAACTTTTACCAGCTGTTTCCAAAGATATTTTCAGTCATCATTCCGGAATACCTTCGGCTCTGCCCGACTTGAATCGAGCCTGAAAATCCGCTGTCTGAATCCGACACGGTATCGAGGTTCGCCTCATAGTCTTCAAACTTGCCGTTGATTTCAAGCAGTTCGTCCATGAACTGTACGAAGTCCGTGGTATCAATGAAAGCAGATGAATCGACAAGGGCCATTATAGTATCGTCATGGCTGCCGGCCGAGCCGTTCGCCTTATATGTGTCGCCGACCCTCGAGAAGCATTCCGATTCCATAATGGTATTCTTTTCAGAGATGTCATACTGGCCGTTTGAGCACATTCCCCTGAAACGTATGCAGAAAGCCTTCTTATTCTGGTTGTTCAGATACAGGCCGTAAGACTTCGTATCCTGCATCTGGTTTTTAATGAACCGGCATATACAGTCTTTCGTGAAGTCATTGTTTTCTCCGTCCACCTTCAAAAGCGCTGTCATAAACAGCGAGCCGTATGTATTCGACTCGATAATAAGGCGCACGTTGTCGACACCGATAACCTGGACCACTATCCTGTAAAGGAGTTCTGCGGCAGTATCAAGCGATGTCGTATTTGACCTGAATATTCCGACCTGCTCGAATTTGAACAGATTCTTTTTGTCAGTCTCTTTATCGAAGTTTTCCTTCAGCTTCATTTCAAGGAACTGGAATATGATATAGTCGGCATTCCTTCCGCCGCCTTCTGCGAGGTCGCATGAAATGACAAACCTTCTGTTAGGGTCTGCAAGGTTTTCTATATCAAAATCATTCCGCCATACGAGATGCTGCCAGTCTTCCTTATAGTTGTTTTCAAGGACGCTGATGTCTTTGTATATGTATTCCTTTATGTTCTTGTTAAAGTGTTCGAGTGTTTCAGCTGAAAGCAGTATCGACCCTGACAGCGAGAATACGTTACCGAACTGACGCATGAATTCTTCTTCAGACCCGAGAAGCTTTATCTGTTCTTCTTTCCATTTCTTGTCATGTCCTGGAATGTCCCAGTAGTCAATACGTATGGGATGGAAGTTATTGAGGCCGTCAATGGCGTCTTGCCACATGTTATAATACTTGTTGAATCCGTTCTGTGTTGAGGTCACGATAACCCTCGAATCGTCCATAGAAGAAACAGTAGGCACGATGTTTTCATAGAACTGGTCAAGAAGGTGAGGCTCGACATGCGCGAACTCGTCAAGATAAAGGGTATGTATGGTATAACCGATAAAAGACCTCTTTGTCGTAGCCTGACAGATTATCTTGCATCCATTCTCGAATGTTATTGACTCATTCGACATATATCTTACACCAGGCATCAGGAAGAACGGCATACGGAACAGAATCTGCTTTATCTTGTCAAGGATTTCTGTCGCTGTCCTTGCCTTATTTGCGGCGACACCTATGTTTCTGTCAGTATTAAAGAAAGCCTGGTGTAGTAAGAATATGCAGGAAGAAACAGTGTTATGGCTTAATATATTATTGGAATAGAACGAGTGCTCCTCAGAGTCGACAGTAATATCATACATAGAGATTCTATGTCCGGTCTTACGTACAGAAGCGACTTTCGACAATCCTGATTTCGTCATGACATAGTCTTCAGTCGTAAGATTTTTTACGAATTTCTGTATACCGCCCTTACAGAAAACAATATGGTTGTCCGCGCATTCAAGCCTTTCGCCTGATTCAAGGTCAAGGACGTATATGCTGTACGGCTGCGTTTTGTGTATGCTTGTTATTGGATGATAACCATCATGCGACAATACTTTCAGTCCTTTATGGCTGATGTCGACTGTATCTATTATTTTCTTTGAGATGTCGTTTTCGTCAAGCTGAAGGTTTCGATACTCATAGCTTTCTATAAGTTCTATCAAGAATAATATTATATTTTTTAAGATATTACGCATAACTATTACTTTAAAAAGTTAATACATTTTTGAATTACTTCATTTTTATTTTTTCTATAATCGGATTCCCAAATAGTAAGGACTTCATAGCCATAAGAATTTGCACATTTTATTTTATTTGAATCATATTTCCAAATTTCAGACGCATACATTTTTCTGGTTTTATTATAATCAGTATCTTTATATATACTTGAATTCATGTGCCAATAATCACCATTAAATTCTATAATTTTATGATTTACTGTTAAATCATAAGAATAATGATTATTTAATTTATCTGAAATATATTTTTGTTTAATAGGAATTTCTATATTAAGTTCTCTACAAATTAGTTCCTTACAATCTTTTTCAAATTTACTAATAGGCGTTCTATTATCACCATCTTTTTCAAAACTATTTACTAATGATTTTTTCCATCTAAATTGTCTGTCTTTCCAAATTTCGAGACCCTTTTCTTCACCATATTTTTTAATACATTTTTCTAATGTAAATGTTCTTTGGCGTTCTGATAATTTTTCTTTTGCCTCTTCTTCAGTATATCCTTTCTTCAACCAGTATTCAATACTTGTTGTCATTCTTGTCGAATCATCTGTTTTAAGCAAAGCTTTTATTGAAGCTCTTTTTTCTTCATTAGATAAATTATCATATTTTTTAAAAGATTTTGAAAATGGTGAAATTCTTTGTCTCTGTTCTAATGATGTTCTTGACTTCGAATTTGGATTATTATTGCCTGAAATTCTTTTTGAAAAAAGTTCTTTTATTTCAGGTCTACTCATAGAACGCTTAGTACTTTCTGAAATAGCATTAGATACTTTTTCACAAATTAGTTTCGCATCTGGAAATTCTGTAATATACTCTTCTAATGTCCTGCCAGGATGTCTTTCCTTAAACCATGTTCCTGTTATCCTGGTAGTTGGAAGTCCATTCCATAAATCAATAACATAATCAATATTTTCAATACCTTTTAAAAGTTGATTTTGTCTTACTATTCCTCTTGCCTTGTAACTTCTTTCAAGTCTTTCACGACTTACTATTACTTTGCAGTCTTTACAGAAATGAGTATACCCTGACGGTGCTAAGAATTCCTTACCACATCTTTCACAAGTTTTTATTCTTTCTATCTTACTCATAGTTTTCTATAAATTTTTAATAGTAAATTTTTAATAAATGATAAAAATGATTTATTTTTAAATTTATAATATAAATCTTCTATCACAAAATCTTTATTTTTATCTAATTGATTTACAGTAATTTTACCATTAAAAAGGCATTTTCCCGCCTGCCTGCAAGACATCACAATGTTGAAGCGGTATTTCTGGTAATCGCTTAACAGATTTTTCTGGTATTCCCTCAGCACGACAGGTTTGTAGCCTTCTGTACCGTGAAGGATTTCACAGTATTTGGCGAAGTATGTCACGTCGGATGCGCACTTCGTAAATTCTTCAAGCTCATTTTTCGTGAAATTGAAGACGATATTGGGACGTCTGACGCCTATCATATTGTTAAGCCAAGGTGAGTCAGTCATTTGCGCGCCTGACGTATACTTGTCATACCACTCCTTAACCCTGTCGGTAGACCATACAGACAAATCGTTTTCTTCTTGCTTATTCGTATTATTCCAAGCCATAAAAATTATTTTTTGTTCTTAAAATCAGAGAAGCACCTCTGAACCGTCGAGACAGTGGCGCAATTCTTTATACGCTCTATCTGTTCCCTTGTAAGGTTGACGGCAGCTACATCTCCCTTTATGACAGTCGCATCTCCTGTTATGACGGATGCTTTGCCTATGATTGTCGCGCTTTCTGATATAAATTCTTCGAAAGCTTCATCGACTGTTTCCTTAGTCGCGCATTGCGAGACCCTATTCACTTGTTGTTCTGTAAGATTTACAACAGATATATTGTCAGCTTGTGCAGTAGCTCCAGATAATGCTATCACTTCCAATGTGCCTACCTTATCACCATACTCAACATCTTTTAGGACTGTTGAAGGTTGAGGTA
>Ga0310696_10000133_pt1 | contig 130074 bp, 121 predicted proteins | sample AusTroGonzalo_MG_4_FD_203885 | JGI IMG/M metagenome (GOLD analysis project Ga0310696, IMG submission 203885) | Bovine rumen microbial communities from tropical cattle in Woodstock, Queensland, Australia - Gonzalo_02 (v2) (version 2) | ecosystem: Host-associated > Mammals > Digestive system >...
GATTGCAGGGAGCTATATTCTGCAGCGTCTAAGATTAGCTTTGCAGTCCACCCACTTCCCTCATGGTGAGCTTGTCGAACCACGCACCAAGAACCACGCTTATTGCAACTGCGACCGCTGCAAAACAAATTCAGCGGCGGGACATTTCCCGGGCAATGCGGGTGAAGTCCGCCTGCTTGATGCCGATATCGGCGCGGTCGGCCGGGCTCATGGCGTTGAGGAGCGCCATGGCGTTGCGGAAATCCTGGTCCTTGCGGCGGCGTCCGCGCGCGGTGAAATCGAAGATGAAGCTCATTGGTGTGTAACCCGTGTCGATGTAGTGTTACCCCAAGGATAAATCCACACGCCCGGATTGTGCAGTGCAATATGCGCATGGGTGGTATGTCGACATAAAGGGAAACGCCAAGACGATGGACAAGACGGCAGCAACCAAGACCGAAAACCCGTCAGCGCTGATCGATGCGCGGATCAGCGCACTCAGCGACTGGCGCGGCCCGATGCTGGCGCATGTGCGAGCGCTCATCCGGCAGGCTGATCCCGAGGTGGTGGAAGACGTGAAGTGGCGCGGGGTGCCGGTCTGGGAGCATGCCGGCATCATCTGTACCGGCGAAACCTACAAGAGCGCGGTGAAGCTGACCTTTCTCAAGGGCGCGGCACTCGCCGACCCCGCAAAGCTGTTCAACTCCAGCCTTGAGGGCAATGCCCGGCGGGCCATAGACCTGCACGAGGGCGATATCATCGATGAGGAGGCCTTCAAGGCGCTCATCCGCGCCGCCGTCGCGCTGAACACCGCCAAATCGCGCGCATAATCAGGCGGTCAGCGCCCGACCTGTTCGGCCTGTTCGACCGTCAGCGGCTTGATTTCCGGCGGCAGCGGTTCCGGCCTGTCCGCCTGCAGGACAGGCGCCAGTGGCACGGGCGGCCGCACCGTGGTGCAGGCGGCCGCACAGGCCAGAATGCCAAAAAGGGCGAGCATCCGCGCCAGGGCGCGGGGAAAACCGGCTTGCATCAAGCCTCAGTTATCGCTCATCTTCAGCGCCTGGATGAAGGCTTCCTGCGGAATTTCGACCTTGCCGAACTGCCGCATGCGCTTCTTGCCTTCCTTCTGCTTTTCCAGAAGCTTGCGCTTGCGCGAGACGTCGCCGCCATAGCATTTTGCCGTCACATCCTTGCGCAGGGCCGAGATGGTTTCACGCGCGATCACCGTGCCGCCGATGGCCGCCTGGATCGGGATCTTGAACATGTGCTTGGGGATCAGGTCCTTCAGCTTTTCGCAGAGGTCGCGGCCGCGCTTTTCCGCGGCGGCGCGGTGCACCATCATCGACAGCGCATCGACCGGCTCGCCGTTGACCAGCACCGACATCTTGACCAGATTGCCCTCGCGGTAATCCGAGAGGTGGTAGTCGAAGGAGGCATAGCCCTGGCTGATCGACTTCAGCCGGTCGTAGAAATCGAACACGACTTCGTTGAGCGGCAGGTCATAGGTGACCATGGCGCGCTTGCCGACATAGTTGAGATCGATCTGGATGCCGCGGCGGTCCTGGCAGAGTTTCAGGATGGAGCCGAGATAATCATCCGGGGTGAGGATCGTCGCGCGGATCCACGGCTCCTCGATGGTGGCGATCTTCATCACCTCGGGCATGTCAGCGGGGTTGTGCAACTCCTTCTGCGTGCCGTCGGTCATGTTGAGCTTGTAGACAACGCTCGGGGCGGTGGCGATGAGATCGAGGTTGAACTCGCGCTCCAGCCGTTCCTGGATGATTTCGAGATGCAGGAGCCCGAGGAAGCCGCAGCGGAAACCGAAACCCAGCGCCGCCGAGCTTTCCATTTCGAAGGAGAACGAGGCGTCGTTGAGGCGCAGGCGGCCCATGGCGGCGCGCAGATCCTCGAAATCAGCGGCGTCGACCGGGAAGAGACCGCAGAAGACCACCGGCTGCGCCGGCTTGAAACCGGGCAGGATGGAATCGGTCGGGCGCTTGTCCTCGGTGATGGTATCGCCGACGCGGGTGTCGGCGACTTCCTTGATCGAGGCGGTGATGAAGCCGAATTCACCCGGTCCAAGCTCTTCCACGGCCAGCATCTTCGGCGTGAACACGCCGGTACGCTCGACCGGATATTTGGCGCCGGTGCCCATCATGCGGATGGTCTGGCCCTTTTTCAAAACGCCGTCGATGATGCGCACGAGAACGATAACGCCGAGATAGCTGTCGTACCAGCTGTCGACCAGCATGGCCTTCAGCGGCTTGGTGCGGTCGCCTTCGCGCGGCGGCGGCAGCTGGTTGACGATGGCTTCCAGAACATCGGGAATGCCGAGGCCGGTCTTGGCGGAAATCAGCACGGCCTGGCTGGCATCGATGCCGATGACTTCCTCGACCTGTTCGCGGATGCGCTCGGGTTCGGCGGCCGGCAGATCGACCTTGTTCAGCACCACGACGATCTCGTGGTTGTTGTCGATGGCCTGATAGACATTGGCGAGGGTCTGCGCCTCGACACCCTGCGAGGCGTCGACGACGAGCAGCGAGCCTTCGCAGGCCGACAGGGACCGCGACACCTCATAGGCAAAGTCGACATGGCCGGGCGTATCAATCAGGTTGAGAACATAGGTCTCGCCGTTGTTGGCCTTGTAGTTCAGCCGGACGGTCTGCGCCTTGATGGTGATGCCGCGCTCGCGCTCGATATCCATCGAGTCGAGCACCTGTTCCTTCATGTCGCGCAGCTCGAGCCCGCCTGTCTGCTGGATCAGGCGGTCGGCAAGGGTGGATTTGCCATGGTCGATATGGGCGACGATGGAAAAATTACGGATGTGGTCAAGTGGAGTGCTCATGCGCGCGATTTAGCAGTGAACAGGCAAAACGCAAAGCGGGAAATGCAATCCGCCCGCCCGGACCGTCACAAGATTGCATCGTCTGTGCTATATTTTGCCCCTGCGCCACACACCGGGGATGTGATGATGGACGAATTCTTCAATTTCAAGGAGACGGATGGTTTCCGGGTCAAGCTCTGGCGGGGCGAATATATGTGCCTGCTGGGCTTCGACGTGGATGCGCCGGAGGATGATTTTGTCGGTTTCGCGGTGGAATACAAAGAGCCGAAGGGCGACACATTCCTCAATCTGCGCAACCGCATCGCCTTCGACTATGGCGAGCCCACCAAGAAGGCGGTGACCGGCGGGGTCAAGTTCCCCACCACCGAAGCGCCGCTGCAGATGTTCCGCTGGGTGCATTTTCCCTATGAGCCGCAGGACGGCATCTACACCTACCGCATCACCAAGATGCACATGCCGCAGGACGGCAAGCTGGTGCGCGGCACCATGATCGAGCTGCCGATCCGCTATGACAGCGTCACCTATGACGGCTTTCTCGATATCGGTTTTACCCGCAACTTCGCCTCGTCGCAGGCTTTCGAGGACAAGAAGAAGCGGCTGCACCTGACCAATGACATCATCCCCGCCAATGCGGATGACGGTCTCGCCTTCGCAGCCAAGAAAGCCGAAATCGCCAAGACGGGTATCTATGACTGGCTGGGGTTCGAGGCGCACCGGCTGCTGTTCGGCTTCCTCGACTGGGCGGTGAAGGACCCGACCATCGAGGTCGACGCGCTGGCCTACGACCTGAATGAGCCGGACTTTCTGGCACAGCTGGAAAAGCTCGGCAGCCGCCTGCGGGTGATCATCGACGATTCCGGCGTGGCGGACAAGAAGACCGGCGGACTAAAAAGCGGGCATGGCGCGCCGGACAGTGCGGAAACCCAAGCGGCAGCGCGGCTTGTTGCCAGCGCCGGGGCGGACCGGGTCAAACGCGGGCATTTTCGCGGGCTGCAGCACAACAAGGTGCTGATCGCCAAACGCAACGGCGCGCCGGTGCGGGTGCTGGGCGGCTCGATGAACTTTTCGTTCCGCGGCTTCTACATCCAGGCCAACAACCTGTTCATCTTCGACGACGAGGCAGTGGCGGGGCTGTTCGCGCAGATGTTCACGCTGGCCTTCACCGACATGGCCAATTTCCACAAGGACCCGTTTTCGAAAGTCTGGCATTCGGTGAAACGCGAGGGCCGCCCGGCGGTGCATGTCTGTTTTTCGCCGCACAAGACATCGGAGCTGTCGCTGCGGCCGGTGGGCGGCGCCATCGACCAGGCGACATCCTCGGTGTTCTATTCCTTCGCCTTCATGAACCAGACCAAATCCGGCCCGGTGCGCGAGGCGCTGGACCGTCTGATCAAAAAGCCGCTGTTCAGCTATGGCGTCGTCGACAAGAAGAGCGGCATGGAAATCCAGAAGCCGAGCGGCGAGAACGGCCTTGTCGATTTCGCCTATCTCGCCAAGAACGCGCCGGAACCGTTCAAGAGCGAATGGTCCGGCGGCAGCGGCATCAATATCCACCACAAGTTCGCCGTGGTGGATTTCGACAAGCCGACGGCCAAGGTGTTCACCGGATCGAGCAATTTCTCGCCTTCGGGGGAAACCGGCAATGGCGATCATCTCGTCATCATCGAGGATCAGCGGGTGGCGACGGCCTTTGCCATCGAGGCACTGCGCATGTTCGACCACCTGAACTTCCGCAACCGCATGCAGGTGGAAATCGCCGCGCTGCCGAAACAGATCACCCTGAAGAAACCCAAGGCCATATCGGGCGAAAGCACGGCGTGGTTCGACAAGTTCTACGTGGCGGGAAGCCAGCGCGAGCGCGACCGGCTGACCTTTTCGCGTCAGTCCTAGCGCAGGTCGTGCGCCTTGCCGCCGAACACCCGGTAGGCGAAGATGGAATAGCCGACGATGGCGGGCAGCACGACGATGACACCGACAAGGATGATGCCGAGGCTTTCCGGCGCGCTGGCAGCGGCGAAAATTGTCAGCCGGTCCGGCACCACATAGGGATAGAAGGAATAGGCGAGCCCGGCAAAGCCGAGGGTGAAAATACCCGCCATCAGCATGAACGGCAGCGCCGAATAGCGGTCATTGGCGGCTGGCAGCCTGGCAAGCACGGCCCAGAGTGCGGCAAAGAGCGCGGCAGTGACCAGCGGCAGCGGCGCGAGCAGGATCATCTCCGGCAGCACGAACCATTTGGCGAAAATGCGCGGGCTGGCCAAGGGCGTCGCCAGCGAAACCGCAACCATGCCGAGCGCGGCGAAAACCAGCGACCGGCGCATCAGGAGGACGGCCTTGTGCTGCAAGGCGCCCTCGGTCTTGTGGATGATCCACGCGGCGCCGATGGCGGCGTACGACGCGGTGAGGCAAAGACCGACCAGCAGGCCGAACAGGATGCAGGCCGCTGACTGGTCAAGCCCCAGCACATAGACGCCGAGCATGTAGCCCTGCGCCAGGGAAGCGGTGATCGAGCCGGCGGCGAAGACGAAATTCCAGCGCGGCTTCACATGCAGGTCAACCTTGGCGCGAAAATCGAAGGCGACACCGCGCAGGATCAGGCTGATCAGCATGACGGTGACGGGGACATACAGCGCCGGCAGCACGATGCCATGCGCCGCGGGAAAGGCCACCAGCAGCAGGCCGATGGCGAGGACCAGCCAGGTTTCATTGGCGTCCCAGAACGGGCCGATGGCCGCGACCATGGTGTCGCGCTGCGCATCGTCCGTTGCGGCGAAAAGAATGCCGACGCCGAGATCAAAACCATCGAGGATGACATAGACCAGGATCGACAGGCCCATCAGCCCGGCAAAAATCAAGGGAAGGATGATGGCGGGATCAAAGGTCATGAATGATGCCGCGTCTGATTTTGGCTATGGCTTCAGAACACCCCCCTCTGTCCTGCCGGACATCTCCCCCACAAGGGGGGAGATCAGCTATCACAGCTGTTTCGAATAGTTCTGAGACATTGCAAAATAAGCAAAAGCGTTGATGTGGATGTGATCTCCCCCCTTGTGGGGGAGATGGGCGGCAGCCCAGAGGGGGGTGAGGTGTGAAAGAATGCATCATCAACTCCCCCGCACCGGCTGGCCCAGCGGCTGGTCCTCGACGCCCGGTTCCGGCTGCCGGTCGCCCTCGCGGGCGGCCTTGACCGCCAGCCGCAGGATCACGCCGATATAGGCCAGCAGCAGCACGGCATAGACGATGAGATAGGCCGCAAGCGACGCGGCGACCGTACCGGCTGGCACCGGCCCGAGCGCGTCGGCCGCTTTGAGCACGCCGTTGACCAGCCAGGGCTGGCGGCCGATCTCCGCCGTGTACCAGCCGGCCAGCGTTGCCACCCAGCCGGACAGCGCCATCGGCACCAGCACGAGCGCGAGCGGCCGCATGAGCGTGCCGCGCCGCCACAGCATCCAGGCGGCTGTCCACGATACCAGCAGCATCAGGATGCCGGTGCCAACCATGATGCGGAAGGCGAAAAACAGCGGCAGAACCGGCGGGTGATTACCCGCGAACTGGTCGAGGCCGGGCACGGCACCCGCAGCGTCGTGCCGCAGGATCAGGCTGGCACCATCCGGCACCGCGACCTCGACACGATTTTCGCGTGTCGTCTCGTCAGGGATAGCAAACAACAGCAACGGCACATGGGAGCGGGTTTGCCAGTTGGCTTCGATCGCCGCGATCTTCTGCGGCTGATGCGCCAGCGTGTTCAGCCCGTGCTGTTCGCCCGCGACGATCTGCACCGGGATGAGCACCGCGGCGAGATAAACGCCGGTGCGCAGGGCTTTGCCCATGGCATCGCTGCGGTCGCCCAGCAGCCAGCGCAGGGCGGACAGGCCCGAGATCAGAAAGGATACGGTGAGCCCCGATGCGAGCAGCATGTGCACAAGCCGGTAGGGCATGGACGGGTTGAAGATGATGGCGGCCCAATCGGTGGCAAAGGCCTTGCCGCCGCGCATCTCGAAACCATCGGGCGTCTGCATCCAGGAATTCAGCGCAATGATCCAGAATGCCGACACCGTCGTGCCGAAGGCGACAAGCAGGGTGGCCAGCGTGTGGATACGGTTGGACACGCGGCGGAATCCGAACAGCATGATGCCGAGAAAGGCCGCCTCGAGAAAGAAGGCGGTGAGAATTTCATAGGCCAGCAGCGGGCCGGCGATATTACCCACCGTCTCCATATAGCCCGGCCAGTTGGTGCCGAACTGGAAGCTCATGGTCACGCCGGACACGACGCCGAAAGCGAAGGACAGGGCGAAAACCTTGACCCAGAAATGGTAGGCCTTCATCCAGCCTTCGTCGCTGGACCGGCGATAGCGCAGCTTGAAATACAGCAGCACCCAGCCGAGCGCGATGGTGATCGTCGGGAACAGGATATGGAACGAGATATTCGCAGCGAATTGTATTCTCGACAGAATGAACGGATCCATGACGGCGTCCTTTCGCTGCGGACATATGTCACCCGAACGGACGGCGTGAGAAGTAGACATGCTGTCGCGTGCGTGGTTCGACAAGCTCACCATGAGGGAGGGCGAGGATTGCAGGGAGCCAGATTTAGCAACGCTGGCGATTGGCTTGCAGCCAAACCACATCCCTCATGGTGAGCTTGTCGAACCACGCACAATTGCCATGCAAATCGGGCCTTTGCCCTTATGCCGCGGCGATCAGCCCGCCATAGATATCCAGGTCCACATTGCCGCCAGACAGGACCACGGCAACCGTCTTGCCTTGCAGCTCGTCCGCCCGCGCCGCCACGCCGGCAAGGCCGACGCAGCCGCCGGGCTCGACAATCACCTTGAGATAGGTCGCCGCATCGCGCATGGCGGCAGCAACCGCTTTATCGGAAACCGCGACGCCACCCGCCAGGTTCTGCTTGTTGATCGGGAAGGTCAGGTCACCCGGCTGCTGGGTCAGGATCGCATCGCAGATCGAGCGGTAGCCCGGCTCGTTGGCAACCTGCCTGCCGGCCGCGAGCGACCGGCGCAGATCGTCGAAATGATCGGGCTCGACACCCCAGATGCGGGTGTGCGGGGAACGCGCCTTGACGGCAACGGAAATGCCGCTGATCAGCCCGCCGCCGCCGCTCGGCACGAACAGGTCGTCGAAGACAATGCCGCGTTCCTCCGCTTCGTCGATCAGCTCGATGCCGATCGTGCCTTGCCCGGCCATGATCGCGGGATCGTCATAGGGCGGCACCAGGATCATGCCGCGCCCGTTGATATACTCAGCCGCGATCTCCTCCCGGCTCTGCTTGTAACGGTCATAGAGCACGACGTCAGCGCCATAGGATCTCGTATTGGCAATTTTCAACTGCGGTGCATCGGATGGCATGATGATGACAGCCTTGATGCCGAAAAGCTGGGCGGAGCTTGCCACGCCCTGCGCATGGTTGCCGGAGGAAAAGGCGACGATGCCGCGCTTGCGCTCGTCCGCCGTCATCTGGCTGATGCGGTTGTAGGCGCCGCGGAACTTGAACGAGCCGGTTCGCTGCAGGCATTCCGGCTTGAACAGGATGCGCGCGCCATATTTGGCATTGAGCGCTTCCGACTCGATCAGCCGGGTGGCGACAAGCTGGCCCTTGAGCCGGATGGCGGCATCGACGATATCGGTATTGGCAATGGCGAACGCGTTCATCATGTCCTCGGCTGCTGAATGGGCGGGTCTGGCCATTCATAGCACCGGCGCAGCGTTTCGGCATCCAAATCATTGTCATCATTGTCCCGGGCACCCTCTTGAAAAGCGCGCCTGCTTTCTATAGTTTAGAATTATTCTAAATTAGGACAGTGTCATGCTCAGCCGCTTCTTCGGTCCCCGCCGCCACGAACTCAACGAATTGTCGGAACAGCAGCTCCTCGCGCTCGCCATTTCATCGGAAGAAGACGATGCGCGGATCTACCTTGCCTATGCCGACGGGCTGCGGGACGATTTCCCGCAGAGCGCCAAAGTCTTCGAGGACATGGCGGAGGAGGAAAACCTGCACCGGCAGGCGCTCATCGACATGCACCGCGAGCGCTTCGGCGACCGCATTCCGCTGATCCGGCGCGAACATGTGCGCGGCTATCTCGAGCGCAAGCCGGACTGGCTGGTGCGGCCGCTCGGCATCGACAAGGTGCGCGAGATGGCGGAGAAAATGGAGGAGCAGGCCTACCGCTTCTACACGGAAGCGGTGAAGCTGGTCAGCGACGCCTCGACGCGCAAACTGCTCGGGGATCTTGCCATTGCCGAGAAAACCCACGAATCGCTGGCGCACCGGCTGGGCGAACAGCACACGCCCGATGCGGTGCAACAGGACGAGAAGCTGACGGAAAAACGGCAGTTCCTGCTCACCTATGTCCAGCCGGGGCTGGCGGGGCTGATGGATGGCTCCGTCTCGACGCTTGCGCCGATTTTTGCGGCGGCCTTCGCAACCCAGGACACCTGGCAGACATTTCTGGTCGGCCTCTCCGCCTCGCTCGGTGCCGGCATCTCGATGGGCTTCACCGAAGCCGCCCATGATGACGGCAAGCTGTCAGGGCGCGGATCGCCGCTGAAGCGCGGCCTCGCCAACGGCCTGATGACGGCGATCGGCGGCCTGGGCCATGCCCTGCCCTACCTGATCCCGGATTTCTGGACGGCCACGACGATCGCCGCACTGGTGGTTTTCGTCGAGCTTTGGGCGATTGCCTATATCCAGCACAAATATATGGAAACGCCGTTCTTCCGGGCGGCGATACAGGTGGTGCTGGGCGGCAGCCTCGTCCTGGCCACGGGCATTCTCATCGGCAATGCGTGACGACCGGCGCATGCAGGCGGGTCTTGCAAACGAATCAGAATTGACAAAACCCGGTGGTTAACACCGGGTTTCTTTTTGGCTTTTCAACCGGGAAATTACAGCCTGCCTCAAGTGTTAAAGCTAATTTTCCATGAATTCACCGGGCCTTAACCATCGGTATTCAGCAAGCGTTCATATTTATCGGTTAAATTTTAGCTAAATGATCGCTAACCGATTTTTTCGGGCGATCGAGATTCAGGAAATGAAGATATGACCATGCTCGTTCAACTGCGCGATACGCTTCGCGTCGTCCGTGAATTCATTGCACCGTCCTACCGGCCGGAACGCCATTACATGCGCGGCCCCGGCCCCGCCTGTGCACAGCGCAACCACGGTCAGGCATGATGGTAAACGCGCGCGTCAGACGGAGCCTCATCACGGGCTCGCAAGCCATAGTCACGCATAACAGCCGCAATCCGCAGCCGGTAATCGGCAAAGATTTCGGCGCGGCCAGCGCTCTGGGCAGCGCGATGTTCCTCGGTCTGGCGCCAAGCCGCAACTGAGGCTTCGTCGCGCCAGAACGACAGGGAGAGATAGCGGTTCTCGTTGGCAAGACTGCGGAACCGTTCGACGGAAATGAAGCCGTCCATCTTTTCCAGAAGCGGGCGCAAATTCGCCGCCCGCTCGAAATAATCTTTCTCGTGGCCTTCCCTCGGTTCCACTTCGAAAATCACAGCAATCATCGGATCAATTCCCCATTGTTTCCAGTAACCCGGCGCAGGAACGTGCGGTCCTCGCGGCGGATGAATTTCCGTTCGCGCGAAAATTCGTAATTGGCGCGGCCCAGCGGATCGGCCATCAATTTTGCCCGGTACGCCTCATAGGCCGCCAGATCCTCGATGGTGTAAATCCCGTAGGCCAATGTGGCCGACCCCTCATGCGGGGCGAAATAGCCGATCAGGTCGGCGCCGCAGCGCGGGATCGCCTCGTTCCAGGTGCGTGCATAGTGCTCGAACGCATCCTTCTGGTAGGGGTCGATTTCATATTTGATAATGCAGGTGATGCTCATGACGGCCGCTCCTTCGTGTGGATTGGCCTGTTTTAGAGCAGCCGGATGACCCGATGCTTCGATCACGGCCGAACTATCGCGGCCGCAAAACAGTCAGCCCCGCCAGGCATTTGGCGCGCGGCGGGGCTGGTTGCAAAAAAGTATCGGTTCTATCAGGCGTCGAGGCCGTCGAAGAGTGCAGTCGACAAATACCGTTCAGCAAAGGACGGAATGATCACGACGATATTCTTGCCCTTGTTTTCCGGACGCTTGCCGAGCTCGATAGCCGCCGTGAGCGCGGCGCCGGAGGAAATGCCGACCGGCACGCCTTCGAGCTTGGCCACCAGGCGGGCATAGGTGAAGGCATCCTCATTGGAGACCTGAATGACCTCGTCGTAGATGTGCGTGTCGAGCACCTGCGGCGCGAAACCGGCACCGATGCCCTGAATCTTGTGCGGGCCGGGATTGCCGCCTGATAGAACCGGCGAATCCTTCGGCTCGACCGCAACGATGCGCACGTCCGGCTTGCGCTGCTTCAGGACCTGGCCGACACCGGTGATGGTGCCGCCGGTGCCAATGCCCGACACAAAGATATCGACCTTGCCGTCCGTATCGTTCCAGATTTCCTCGGCGGTGGTCCTGCGGTGAATCTCGGGGTTGGCCGGATTGTCGAACTGGCCGGGAATGACCGCATCGGGCGTGGTTTCCACCAGTTCATTGGCCTTGGCGATGGCGCCCTTCATACCCTTGGCGCCCTCGGTCAGAACCAGTTCGGCACCGAGCAGCTTGAGCATCTTGCGGCGCTCGACCGACATGGTTTCCGGCATGGTGAGAATGAGACGGTAGCCCTTGGCGGCGGCGGCAAACGCCAGCGCAATACCGGTATTGCCGGAGGTCGGCTCGACGAATGTCGTCTTGCCGGGCGTTGCCTTGCCCTGTGCTTCCAGCGATTCGATCAGCGCGACGCCGATGCGATCCTTGACACTGGCAATCGGATTGAAGAATTCGAGCTTGGCCAACAGATTGGCTTCGACACCCTGATCCTTTGCCAGCTTATCAAGACGGATAATCGGCGTATCGCCGATGGTATCGACAATGGAATTGTAGATACGGCCGCGGCCGGGTTTGCGCGCATCACTCGTGCTCATGGAAATGCTCCCTCAATTGCTGTGGCAGCCATCTTATGGCGCGAGCTTGAAAATTCATAGTCGAGCCTATGCATAAACAGCCCGATCACGGGAATTTCATGCCAATATACCTACAGCCTTAGAATAAAATTCTACGGTCAGGGCGCCCGGCCGGCGATAGCGAGTGCAGCGCCCGCCATGAATGCGGCGGCGGTGCGGTTCAGCCGTTTCAGCGCGCGCGGCGATTGCAGGAACCAGCGTGCCTTGGATGCAAGCGCGAGATAGGGCACCAGCACGACAAGCAGCGTCACAACCGTTACGCAGGCGAGCAGGGCATAATCGGTCGGGGTGATCGCGTGCAGATCGATCAGCGTCGGCGTCAGGGCGATATAGAAGATCATGGTCTTCGGATTGCCGAGGGTAACCGCAAGCCCGGAAAGCACGCTGGCGAGAGCCCCGCCGCTGCCGCGCCTGGCTTCAATCTTTTCGGCGGAAATTCCCGCGGTCCAGAAACTCCAGGCGAGATAGGCGAGATAGACCACACCCGCCCATTTGATCAGCAGAAACAGTGTTCCGAACGTCTGCGCCACCATGGAAAGGCCGAGCACCACGGCTGTCAGATAGGTCAGATCGCCGAGGACGAGGCCGAGCGACATGAACAGGGCCGAGCGGAAACCGGAGCCGAGCGCCCGCGCGATGAGGGCGGTGAGTCCGGGCCCGGGAATGGCGGCGGCAATGGCAAGGGCGCCCGAATAGGCGATGAAACCGGCAAGTGTCATGATCAATCTCTGCGTGAAATCCGTGCGGCGGGAGAATACGCCGATTTTCCGCACTGGCAATCGGGTTTGGTTGATTGCTGCATTCGTCATTTTTTGAGGCTGTGCGACCTAGAGTACCAGAAATCCCCGTCCCAGCGGATCATCGTCTTCAACGATGAACTCCGCCTTGCCGCTGTAATAGGCGTGGCCGGAGACACGCGCCGTGATGGCGTCGAAGGTTCCCGCCCTGGTGAGCGAGGCGACAGCCCCGGCAAAACGCGAGCCGACAATGCTTTCGAAAATCCGCGCTTCGGTGGCATGAATCTGGCCCTTGGCGTGCATGGCAGCCAGCCGCGCCGTCACGCCGGAACCGGTCGGCGAGCGGTCGAGCTGGGCATCGGCGAAAATGCAGACATTCCTTGTCGGCGCTTCCGACCAACCGTCGAGACCGTCGGTGAGGATGGAACCATAGAGAAAGGCAAGGTCGCTGTGATCCGGGTGCGCCAGCGGCACGGCGTCCTTCACCGCTTCGGTGAGCAATGTTGCCGCCTCGATGAATTTGCGCGCGGGATCGCGGCCGAATTCAAGGCCGAACTGGCTGCAATGGGCGAGCGCGTAATAGGCGCCGCCATAGGCCACGTCGAACGTCACGTCGCCATAGGGCGGCAGATGGATGGTCCGGTCCCCGGCAAACAGAAAGGCCGGGACGCTTTCGAAGGAGACGCTGGCGGACTTGCCGTCCTTCACCTCGACGGAGGCGACCACCATGCCGCAGGGGCATTCGATGCGGACGGTCGTAACCGGCTCGACCTTCTCTACAAGGCCATAATCGATGGCATAGCGGCCTAGCGCGATAATGGCGTGGCCGCACATGGTCGAATAGCCCTCATTGTGCATGAACAGCACGGCAAGATCGGCGCCGGGCAGGTTCGGTTCGACCAGCAGCGCGCCATACATGTCGAAATGGCCGCGCGGCTCGAACATCAGGATTTTGCGGAGATGGTCGAGATTGTCCCGGACATAGGCGCGCTTCTCCAGGATCGTGCCCTTCGGCAGGACGGGATAGCCGCCGGTGATGATGCGCAGGGGCTCGCCGCCCGTGTGCATGTCGACGACGCTGAGCGGCGCGGCCATCAGGCGATGCCCAGAAGCGCGGGCAGCTTGCGCATGTCGTCAAACAGGATACCACCCGCCGCCACGAGACCTTCATGGTCGGCATGCGCATCGCCGCAATAGGAAAACACCCGCATGCCGGCCGCCGTTCCCGCCGTTGTTCCCGCCACGCTGTCCTCGATCACCACCGAGCGGGACGGCTCGACTCCCATCTGCCGTGCCGCATGCAGGAAGAGATCGGGGAACGGCTTGCCGCGCGCCACCATGGATGCACTGTACAGCACATCGTGGAAATGGCCGATCAGCCCGGTTTTCCCCAGCGTCAGGTGCATTTTTTCCACATTGGCGGAGGAGGCCACGCAGTAGGACAGTTGCGCTTCTTTCACGGCATCGATGACCGTTTCGATGTGCGGGATGGCTTCAACGCCGTTTTCGAAAATGACGGGAATGGCCTGATACCAGCGCTCGACAAAATCGTCGCCAAGAGAATAGCCTTGCGCCTCGACCTTCTCCTTCACCGCGCGCATCGGCATGCCGCAGAGGTTCTTGCGCGCCTCATCGAAGGTGATGGGATAGCCCGCGGCATTGAGCATCTTGATCAGATGCTGATTGGCAAGGGCTTCGGTATCGACCAGGACCCCGTCACAGTCGAAAATCACCAGATCGGGGCGAGTCATGCTTAATCTTCCTTGTCTGCGTCCTGCGCGTAGAGCTTTTGCAGCTCCCCGAACGTCACGCCGGTTTTTGAGAATTCGAACGTGCCCTTGTCGAGCACTTCGCGGGCCGCATCGCGAATGGCGGTGAAGGCGGCAGTGGTCAGCCGCGGCCCGAGCGAAACGCGGCGCACGCCGATCGATTTGAGTTCGCTGACGCTCAATGACGCCGGCGCCAGGACATTGACCGGCTTCGACACGGAGGCACAGATCGTGCGGATGCTCTCGAGATCCGAAATGCCGGGCGCAAAAAGCACATCGGCACCGGCCCGTTCAAAAGCCTGCAACCGCTTGATCGTGTCATCGAGATCGGCACGGCCATGCAGGAAATTCTCGGCACGCGCCGTGAAGACGAAATCGCTCTTCAGCGCCCGTGCAGCTTCCGCCGCCGCGTAGACACGCTCGACCGCATGGTCGAAATCATAGATCGGCTTGTCCGCATCGCCGGAAAAATCCTCGATGGAGCAGCCGGCAAGACCGGCGGCTTCGGCGGCGAAGATGGTCTCGCCGGCGCTGTCGGCGCTGTCACCCTTGCCCTTTTCCAGATCGCCGGAAATGGGCAGATCCGTTGCCGCCACGAGATCGCGGCAATGCTGCATCATGACATCGAAGGCGACGCCGCCATCGGGCAGAGCGCGCGAAAAGGCAAACCCGGCGCTGCTGGTGGCCAGCGCCTTGAAGCCGAGCGACGCGAGGAACCGGGTCGTACCGGGATCCCATGGATTGGGCATCAACAGAATTTCCGGTCCCTGATGCAGCTGACGGAAAACCTTGCCCTTGTCCATGCTATCCTCCCGCGATTACGACGTGCCCGTTGACCCGAACCCTCCGGCACCGCGTGCCGTTTCGCTGGCATGCTGCCGTTCTTCAACCTCGAGCTGCACGACCGGCGCCAGCACGACCTGCGCGATGCGCATGCCACGCTCGACGTAGAAGTCGTCATCTCCAAGATTGATCAGGATTACTTTTACCTCACCCCGGTAGTCGGAATCAATGGTCCCCGGCGTGTTGAGGCAGGTAATTCCATGCTTGAGGGCAAGGCCGGAGCGCGGCCTTACCTGCGCTTCATAGCCTTGCGGGATTTCAAAGACGAGACCGGTCGGCACCAGGGCGCGGCGGCCGGGCAAAAGCAGCAGCGGACGGTCCTCGGGCACTGCGGCGCGCAGGTCCATTCCGGCCGAGCCGGGGGTTTCATAGGCGGGCAAATCGAGGTCCCGCCCATGCGGCAACCGGACAAGACCGAGAGCGGGATGCACGTGACGTGCGGAATCGGATGATTGAGACATGAGGTCACCTTTTTCACCAGTCCGCCGGATTGGTCAACTCACAAGATTTGTCCGGATCATTGTTTACACACAATCTCTATCTAGCAGTGGCTGAACCTGACGATTCCCAAGCGCCGCGCGACGCGCTATTGTCAGTCGGATCAAGAGTGAATCGGGTGAATCATGTGTCGATGGGCAGCCTATCTCGGACCTCAGCTTTATCTCGAAGATGTCATTGCTTCGCCCTGCCATTCGCTGATCGCCCAGAGCCATGATGCGCACGAGGCCAAGACCCGCACCAATGGCGATGGTTTCGGCGTTGCCTGGTATGGCGAGCGGCCGGAACCCGGCCTTTACCGCGATATTCTCCCTGCCTGGTCCGACCAGAACCTGAAGAGCCTGTCGCGGCAAATCCGGTCGCACCTGTTTCTCGCCCATGTGCGCGCCTCCACCGGCGGCTCGACCAGCCGGACCAATTGCCATCCGTTCGTCTCGGGCCAATGGAGTTTCATGCACAATGGGCAGATCGGCCATTTCGACCGGCTGCGGCGCGGGCTGGAAGCCAAGCTCGACGATGCGCTCTATGTGCAGAAACTGGGATCGACGGATTCGGAGCTGATTTTCTTGCTGATGCTGCAGCACGGCCTCGACAAGGACCCGGCACAATCGCTGGTGGAGACGGTCAATGTCATCACCGCCGAGGCGGAGCGCGCCGGCGTGCCGCCCTTCATCCGGCTGACAGCAGCGTTTTCCGACGGGACGCAGCTCTACGCGGTGCGCTACGCCACCGACCGCTTTGCCCCGACGCTCTATACGGCGACGCTCTCACCCAGCTCGGGCCTGTGCGTCGTCTCGGAACCGCTGGACGGAGAAGCGGAAAACTGGATGCCGGTGCCGCCGAACAGTTTCGTGACCGTCAAGAACAGCAAGCGCATCGCCATCGAGCCGTTCATGGCACAGGAAAAGTCCGGTCCCGTGCTGGAGAACGTGTAAATTTCAAAATTTTGACTACGCCGCTTTGTCGGCTTTGCGCTTGAGCGCGACGATCCTGTCGATTTCAGTTTGCTTGTCGCGGGTTTCGATCTTGAGATCGTAGGACATCTGCATGTTCAGCCAAAACTCTGCGGACGTGTTGAAATATTTTCCCAGCCGCAGCGCCGTATCGGGAGTGACCGCCGTCTTCTCCGCAACCAGACGTTCGATACGCGTCCGCGGAACATGCAGCGCTTTCGCCAAGGCACCGGCGCTCATCTTCAAGGGTTCGAGAAACTCCTCCCGTATAATTTCACCGGGATGGATGGGAGGTAAACCGTTTTTGCTCAACATGCTTTTTCCTTCCGGAGTCTAGACCTAGTGATAATCCGTAATTTCAACCTGCTTGGCGCCCGCCTCTGTCCAAATGAAACAGACCCGCCATTGGTCATTGATACGGATCGAATGTTGTCCCTTTCGATCCCCTTGAAGGGCTTCCAAGCGATTGGCGGGCGGCGCAAGGAGATCCTTAAGTGAGGTCGCATGCTGGATCATGGTAAGCTTGCGACGAGCGCGTTGAAGCACGATTTCCGGAAACCCTCTCGGAGCTACCCCGTGTAAAATCGCCTCCGTCCATTTGTCCTTGAATGAACATATCATTATCGCCTCAAATGCAGCTATTCTACCGCCACGCATTCACCGGTCAAACAAAATGTATCACGCCGTGATACAACCTTCGTATAAGACGCCTTAGAATTGACAGTCGACGGCAGGGCCTCCGGCTGATAGAAGGCGCGCAACCCTACGATTACGAAATTTGAGCCGCTTCATGTCTTCTGCCGACCATCCCGTTTCCAAACGCCGTACCTTTGCGATCATCGCGCACCCGGACGCCGGTAAAACCACGCTGACCGAAAAGCTGCTGCTGTTCGGCGGAGCGATCCAGCTTGCCGGCGAGGTCAAGGCCAAGAAGGACCGTATCCAGACCCGCTCCGACTGGATGAACATCGAACGGGATCGCGGCATCTCGGTCGTCACCTCGGTGATGACCTTCGAGTACAAGGACTGCATCTTCAACCTTCTGGATACGCCCGGCCACGAAGATTTCGCCGACGACACCTACCGCACACTCACCGCCGTCGACAGCGCCGTCATGGTCATCGACGCCGCCAAGGGTATCGAGGCGCGGACGCTGAAACTCTTCGAAGTCTGCCGCATGCGCGATATTCCGATCGTCACCTTCGTCAACAAGATGGACCGGGAAAGCCGCGACCCCTACGAAATCCTCGACGAAATCGAGCAGAAACTGGCGCTCGACACCGCCCCGATCACCTGGCCGATCGGCCGCGGCAAGAGCTTTGCCGGCACCTACAACCTGCAAGACAATACCGTGCGGCGCCGCGATGAAGAGGAAAAGCCGACACCGGTCAACGGACCGGAAGCCGCCGGTGCCTCCGGCCTGCTGCCCGAGAACGAACGCCAGGCGTGGATCGACGAGGTGACCCTGGCGCGCGATGCCTGCAATCCCTTCGATCTGCAGTCATTCCGCGAAGGCCATATGACGCCGGTCTATTTCGGCTCGGCGCTGCGCAATTACGGCGTGCGCGACCTGATCGAAGCCTTCTGCGATTTCGGACCGAGCCCGCGCGCGCAGGATGCCGATATCCGCCGCGTTGAAGCGACCGAAGACAAGATGACCGGATTTGTCTTCAAGATCCAGGCCAACATGGACCCGAACCATCGCGACCGCATCGCCTTCCTGCGCGTGTGCTCCGGCAAACTGTCGCGCGGCATGAAAGCCAAGCTGGTACGCACCGGCAAGCCGATGAGCCTGTCGGCACCGCAGTTCTTCTTCGCCCGCAGCCGCCAGATTGCCGACGAGGCCTGGGCCGGCGATGTGGTGGGCATTCCCAACCATGGCACCTTGCGCATCGGCGACACGCTGACGGAAGGCGAAGACATCCTGTTCCGCGGCGTGCCGAACTTTGCCCCTGAAATCCTGCGCCGCGTGCGGCTCGACGATGCGATGAAGGCGAAAAAACTGCGCGAGGCGCTGCAGCAGATGGCGGAAGAAGGCGTTGTCCAGCTGTTCCTGCCCGATGACGGTTCGCCCGCCATCGTCGGCGTGGTCGGCGCCCTGCAGATCGACGTCCTGACCGAACGGCTGAAAGTCGAATATACGCTTCCCGTCGGCTTCGAGCCCGCACGCTTCACCATTGCGCGCTGGATTTCGGCCGATGACCCGGCGGAGCTGCAGCGCTTCGTCAACGCGCACCGGGCCGATATCGCCCACGATCTCGACAATGATCCGGTGTTCCTGGCGCAGAATTCCTTCTCGCTGTCCTATGAGGCAGAGCGCTGGAAGGCCATCCGCTTCGCCGCGATCAAGGATTATCAGGTCCGCGAAAAGGCCGCCTGAGCCCGCTCACCCTTCAACCGGACTGACCGCCGTTCGTCACCCTGACCGGCCTCGCGCATTTATTCAACCAAATGGTTGACAATTGAAATCGCGCGGCTATATTAAACCTTATGGTTGAATATAGCACACCCACGCTCGACGCCGTTTTCCATGCCCTCTCCGACCCGACGCGGAGAGCCATGCTGCACCGGCTGTCGACCAGCGAACGCACCGTCAGCGAACTGGCGACGCCGTTCAACATGTCGCTCGCCGGCGCATCCAAGCACATCAAGGTGCTCGAAGCGGCCGGGCTGGTGCGGCGGCACGTGCAAGGCCGGACCCACGTCTGCGCCCTGCAGGCGGCCCGGCTGGCCGAAGCGCAGGAATGGCTGCGCTACTACGAGCAGTTCTGGCAGGAACGGCTCGACGATCTGGAAGACATTCTGCGCGCGGAGGACCGTGCGCTTGCCGACACGGCGAAACACGGGGCCCGCAAGGCCCCCAAATCCAAACAGGATACCAAGGAGTAGAATGATGAGCCTGCATCAGGGAAACGACCAGCTCGGCATTGCAACAGCCCCACGCACCGTTCGCATCGAACGGCTGCTTCCCGGTCCGGTGGAGCGCGTATGGGCCTATCTCACCGACGCGGAAAAGCGCGGCAAATGGCTCGCCAAGGGGCCGATGGCGGGCCATGCCGGCGGACCGGTGGAACTGACCTTCCGCCATTCCGAACTGTCCACCGCGCCCACCCCGGAAAAGTACCGGAAATATGAAGGCCACCGCAATGTCGGGAAGGTCATACGCTGCGAGCCGCCGACATACCTGTCCTTCACATGGGAAGAGGGCAATGGCACGGCATCGGAGGTGAGTTTTGAGCTGCAGGCGGCCGGCGACGACACTCTGCTGACCCTCACCCACAGCCGTCTCGCCGATCATGGCGCCATGGTCAGCGTCGCCAGCGGCTGGCACACGCATCTGAGCGTGCTGATCAATGTGCTGAACGGGGCCGAAACCGCCGATTTCTGGGCGAAGATGGAGCACCTCGAGGCTGAATATGACAGGGCGCTGCCCGCATGACATTTTTGCTGCGTCAATGCTGGCGCACCACATTACCGGAAGGATGATACGCATGAAACCGCGCTATGAAGGCAACCACAACATCGCCATGAAAGTTCCGCCGCACCAGTATGAGGCAACGGTCGCCTTCTACCGCGATGTGATCGGCCTGAAACCCCTCGACAACCACCCTCCCCATGTCGGGTTCCATTTCGGTTCGAACCAGCTGTGGATCGACCGGATGCCCGGCATGAGCCAGGCGGAACTGTGGCTGGAAATTGCCGCCGACGATGCCGGTGCGGCTGCGGTACACCTGAACGCTGCCGGCGTTGTCCGCTGCGACGCAATCGAGGCGCTGCCGGAGGGTCACCGGGATTTCTGGATTACCAGTCCCTGCCAGATCGTCCACCACATATCGCAGAAGGGTGAAGGGTGGTAAGCGCAGACCGGCTACTATTGCCCGGTCAGCGCTTGAACCTGCGCTCGAGCAGCAGGACCGTTTCGCCGGTATAATCGGCCGTGCCAATCCGGCCGAAGCCGGTCTTTTCCGCTACCCGGAGCGAAGCGGTGTTTTCCGGCGAAATGATGCACAGGGCCCGGTCCTGCTTGAAAAAACCGTCGCCCCACGCCGCAGCCGCCGCAAGCGCTTCACTGGCATAGCCCTTGCCGTGGATTTCCGGTGCGAGGACCCAGCCCATCTCCGGCGTGTCGCCAAAGGGCGGTTCGATATCACGCAGGAAATTGGCAAAGCCGATATCGCCGACATAGCGGCCCGTAGCCTTGTCTTCGACCGCCCAGAACCCATAACCGTTCAGGGTCCAGAGACCGGCATATTTGAGCAGCCGGCCCCAGGAGGCCTCGCGGGTCGACGGCTTGCCCGAAATGAATTCATAAACCGCCGGTTGCGTCCACAGGCTGTGCAGCGCTTCAAAATCGTCCAGCCTGTGTGCGCGCAGAATGAGGCGTTCGGTTTCAACGATGGGCGTCGTGGTGGCGGTCATGGGGATTCCGTCTTCAACAATGATTTGCGTTTTCTGGAGATTATTGTTCATCAAGTCAAATGACTTGAAAAGTAAGCAGATGCTTACCTTTCTGGCGTTCCGGCATCATACCTCGATCGTCTGCAAGGCGGCAGCGATCCGGGCGGCCAGCCGTTCCGCTACCTCTTCCTTGCTCATGTCGGGCCATTCTTCGACGCCGGAACGCGTGACAATGCGCACCGCATTGCGGTCGCCGCCCATCACCCCGGTGGCGTGGCTGACATCATTGGCAACGATCCAGTCGGCACCCTTCTTGTCGAGCTTCTTCCGCGCATTGGCGAGCAGGTCCTGAGTCTCCGCAGCAAAGCCCACCACGAGGCGCGGGCGTTGCCTGCTGTTCCCGACCCCGGCGAGAATATCGGGGTTTTCCACCATCTGCAGGGCTGGGGCCGCCGCGCCCGGCTGCTTCTTGATCTTTTCGCCCGCTTCGTTTGCCGTGCGCCAGTCGGCGACCGCCGCAACCATGACCGCCGCATCTGCGGGCAGCAACCGTTCCACGGCATCGCGCATGTCGCGCGCGGATTCCACATGGGTGACGAACACGCCCTCGGGGTCCGCAATCGTGACCGGCCCGGAGACCAGATGCACCGTCGCCCCCAGCCGCGCCAGCGCAGCGGCGATGGCATGGCCCTGCTTGCCGGAAGAACGATTGGCGATGTAGCGCACGGGATCGATGGGCTCATGCGTCGGGCCGGAGGTCATGACAATGGTCTTGCCGGCAAGCGGTTTCGGCCTGATATCCAGCAGTGTTTCAATCGCGGCGACGATCTCCAACGGCTCGGCCATGCGCCCGGCGCCCGCCTCGCCGCTTTCGGCCATCTCGCCGCTGTTCGGCCCGACAAAGCGGATGCCGTCATTGGCAAGGGTCGTTCGGTTGCGCCGGGTTGCGGGATGATTCCACATTTTCGGATTCATGGCCGGGGCGATCAGGACGGGCTTGTCGGTTGCCAGCAGCACCGCCGAGGCCAGATCATTGGCCAGACCGCCCGCCATTTTTGCCATGAGATCCGCCGTTGCCGGGGCAACGACAATGAGATCCGCTTCGCGCGACAGGCGGATATGCCCGACATCGTGCTCGTCCTCGCGGGAGAACAGGTCGGTAAAGACCTTGTCCGCGGCCAGTGCACCGACGGACAGGGGCGTGACAAATTCTTCCGCTGCCTTGGTCAGCACCGGGCGCACATGCGCACCGCGCTCGCGCAGGCGGCGGATCAGGTCGAGGCATTTATAGGCGGCAATGCCGCCGCCGATGATGAGAAGAATATGCTGCCCCGCAAGCGGTCCGGCAGCCAACGCTGATGAAGGTGCCGAGACCTGGGTGATGGAAGGGCCCGCATGCACATCCAGTGCCGCAAGCAGGAGGCGCACCTCCTCCTCCATCGACCGGCCGTGGGCGGCGGCGCGCAGCCGCAGCTTTTCCTTGGTCGCATCATCGAGATTGCGGATGGTGATGCTGGCCATATGATTGCACTCTCCATGGATTGATCGCATCAAATGCAATCATTGCAATCACACTAGCGCAGTTTAGCTCAGAAAAGAAGGCCGTAAGTGATGATAACCAGACAGATTGCAATCACCCACAGCGCCACGCGGCCGGAGCGGGTGTGCCGCGCCTCCGCCTTGCCGATAGCCTTTGCCGTCTCGTCATCGAAGCGGAAACCCTGCTCCGCCATCCGGTCCATCTCTTTCGACAGGCGGTCGGCACGCGCCACCAGCTCAGGCGCCTGACGGGCGAGATGCAGCAGGGCGCCGACGCCCTCACGCGCATCGGCAAGAATTCCCTGCGGACCGAGATTGCGGCGAATCCAGTCACCGACAACAGGTTCGGATGCCTTCCACATGTTGAAATGCGGATCGAGCGTGCGGGAGACACCTTCCACCACCACCATGGTCTTTTGCAGCATGACCAGTTCCGGCCGGGTCTCCATGTCGAAAAGCTCGGTGACCTCGAACAGCAGGGTCAGCAGCTTGGCCATGGAAATGGTTTCGGCGGGCTGGCCATGGATGGGCTCGCCAATGGCGCGGATGGCCTGGGCAAAACTCGCCACGTCGTGGTGATGTGGCACATAGCCAGCCTCGAAATGCACCTCGGCGACACGGACATAGTCACGCGTGATGAAGCCGTAGAGGATTTCGGCGAGAAACCGCCGTTCCTTCTTGCCGAGGCGTCCGGTAATGCCGAAATCCACGGCAACGATGTGCCCGCGATCATCGACGAACATGTTGCCGGGATGCATGTCGGCATGAAAGAAACCATCCCGCAATGTATGGCGCAGGAAGGACTGGATCAGCGTTTCGGCAAGGCCGACGAGATTGTGACCGGCAGCGCGCAGGCCGTCGATATCCGACATCTTGATGCCGTCGATCCACTCGAGCGTCAGCACATCGCGCCCCGTGCGCTCCCAATCGACGGTCGGCACGCGGAAGCCCGGATCGTTCTTGGTGTTCTCGCCGATTTCCGAAAGCGCGGCCGCTTCCAGCCGCAGATCCATCTCGATCCGCGTCGTCTGCGCCAGGGTGCGCGTCACTTCGATCGGACGCAGGCGGCGCGTCGCAGGCACGTAGCGCTCCTGCCACTTTGCCACGAGGAAGAAGCTTTCCAGATCGTTGTTGAAGCGCTGGCGCACGCCCGGCCGGACAACCTTGACGGCGACCTTGCGGTTCTCGCCGCCTGTTCTGACATAGGCGGGGTGGACCTGCGCAATCGATGCCGCGGCAATGGGTTCGCCGAGGTTGACATAGAGATCATCGACGGGACGGCCGAGCGAGCCCTCTATGGCCTTGACCGACGCTTCCATCGGGAAGAAATCGAGCTGATCCTGCAGCAGCGCCAGATCATCGGCCACTTCGGTGCCGACCACATCCGGCCGCGTTGCCAGGAACTGGCCCAGCTTGACGTAGGACGGCCCGAGCTTGTTGATGGCGCGCGACATGCGCTCGGAACGGCGGGCCGTGCGGGCGCGCCGCCTTGCCAGCAGCCCGGCGATGCGGTGGCCGAACGCGGGAAGGCCGCTCAGGCCTTCGGCGGGCAGTGCGGAAATAACGCCTTCGCGCGTCATGATCCATCCGGCCCGGATCAGGCGAAATGTTGCGGTAAACTTACTCATTCAGAACGTCACAATTTCCAGCCGGAATGCAGGGCAGCGATACCGCCGGTAAAGTTGCGCCAGCTCACCCGCTCGAAACCTGCCGTGCGGATCATCTCGGCGAAATCCGCCTGGCGGGGGAATTTGCGGATGGATTCCACCAGATACTGGTAGGAATCCGCATCCCCCGTGACCGCCTTGCCGATTTTCGGAATCGCATTGAACGACCAGGCGTCGTAAATCTTGTCGAGAACCGGCAGTTCCACCTCGGAAAATTCAAGGCAGAGGAAGCGGCCGCCCGGCTTCAGCACACGATAGGCTTCCGCCAGGGCACGGTCGATATGCGGCACGTTGCGGATGCCGAAGGCGATGGTGTAGGCATCGAAGCTGGCATTCTCGAATGGCAGTTCCTCGGCATTGGCTTCAACAAACTCGGTATTGTCGGCAAGGCCTTTTTTCGCCGCGCGGTCACGGCCGACACCCAGCATCGAGCCGTTGATGTCGAGCACGGTGGCATGGGCATTGCGATTCGAAGCCTCGACGATGCGGAAGGCGATATCACCGGTGCCGCCGGCAACATCGAGTGTCTTCCAGTTCGACGTCTTGGACGGGGCAAGCCAGGCGATCATCGAATCTTTCCAGACGCGGTGCAGCCCGCCGGACATCAGATCGTTCATCACATCGTAGCGCTTGGCGACGCGATGAAACACGTCATTGACGCGTGTCTGCTTTTCTCCGTCGCCGACATCCTGAAAACCGAAGGACGTTTCCATGCCGCCATGGGCACCGGTGCGTTGCTGGCTCATTGTGCTACCTGCTGATCTCTTTTGCGGGCGGAGCATAGAAGATTGAAACGCAGAAGGCTATTGTCTGTTGCGCGATGAAGCGACGCGCTGCACATTTTGTCGAATGGAGACCGCCCATGGTGTTGAAGGCCGAACTGCATTGTCACGTCGAAGGCGCAGCCTCCCCCGCCCTCGTCGAGCGAAAAGCCGGCAAATATGGCGCCGATGTTTCGGCCTTCATCGTCGACGGCCGGTTCGTCTGGCACGACTTCACCTCGTTCCTGCGCGCCTATGATCAGGCCTCGGCACTGTTCCGCACGGAGGAGGATTATGCTGACCTGACTGAGGACTACCTGTTGTCCCTCAGCGCGCAGGATGCGATCTATTCGGAAGTGTTCATCTCCACCGACCATGCGATCAGTGCCGGGCTTTCGCCGCGCGCCTATATCGAGGGGCTGGCGGAAGGCATGCGGCGCGCCAAGGCCGCCACCGGCATCGAATCGCGCATGATCGCCACGGGCCTGCGCCACAAGGGGCCGGACGCGGTGATGGAAGCAGCAAGATATATCGCCGAGAATCCGCACCCGCTGGTGACCGGGTTCGGCATGGCCGGCGACGAACGCATGCACCACCCCAGGGATTTCGCCCGTGCCTTTGATGTCGCCCGCGACGCCGGCCTCGGCATCACCGTGCATGCGGGCGAGCTTTCCGGATGGGAAAGCGTTGCCGACGCGCTTGATGCGATCAGGCCGTCACGCATCGGCCATGGCGTGCGCGCCATCGAGAACCCGGATCTGGTGCGGCGGCTGGCGGAGGAGAAAATCCTTCTGGAATGTTGCCCCGGCTCCAATATTTCACTGCAGGTCTACGCCGATTTCCCGTCCCATCCTTTTCCGGCCCTGGCCAAGGCCGGCGTGCCGGTCACGCTGAATTCCGACGACCCGCCCTATTTCCATACGGACCTTGCGCGGGAGTACGATATCGCCGCCACGTTCTTCGGCTGCGACGACGGCGCCTTGACGGAGATCACGCGCACGGCGCTCAAGGCAGCTTATGTGGATGAAACCACGCGAAACACACTGATTGAGCGCCTCGACGGCGACAAAACTGTGCGTGCCGGGGATGCGGACTTTGCGGGATCGGTTGCAAGCAGCTAAGGTCGGGGAAAATTCGAGTAGGAGTTCTCCATGGGCGTTACGATCGTTTCCCATCCGCTTGTCCAGCACAAGCTCACCATCATGCGCGACAAGGATACATCCACGGCGGGATTCCGGCGGCTGCTCAAGGAGATTTCGCTGCTGCTGTGCTACGAGGTGACGCGCGATCTCGAACTGACCACCATCCGCATCCAGACGCCGATGATGGAAATGGATGCGCCGGTGCTCGAAGGCAAGAAGCTGGTGTTCGCCTCGATCCTGCGCGCCGGCAACGGTCTGCTCGAAGGCATGCTCGACCTGGTGCCCGCCGCGCGCGTGGCGCATATCGGCCTGTACCGCGATCACGACACGCTGCAGCCGGTGGAATATTACTTCAAGGCACCCGAAGATATCGTCAACCGGCTGATCATCGTCGTTGACCCGATGCTGGCGACCGCCAATTCGGCCATCGCGGCAATCCAGAAGCTGAAGGATCGCGGCGCAACCAATATCCGCTTCCTATGCCTGCTTGCGGCACCGGAAGGCATCGAGCGCTTCACCAAGGCCCATCCCGACGTGCCGGTGTTCACCGCGGCCATCGACAGCCACCTGAATGAAAAAGGCTACATCATGCCGGGCCTCGGCGATGCCGGTGACCGGATGTACGGCACGAAATAGGTCTGCTGCAATAACACTGTGCGTGGTTCGACAAGCTCACCATGAGGGAAGTGGTTTGGCTGCAATCCCTGTCCTCCCTCATGGTGAGCTTGTCGAACCACGCACAACTATCGTGCCGGGAGACCATTACCCGCCGATGCGGCGCAGGACGGGATTGACCGTGCGCGGCTTGCGGCCGGAGAAACCATAGGCGGCAAGAATGGCGCGGGCACCCGCCTCGGCATCGCTTTGGCTGCGCGCATGGACAAGGGCAATCGGATCGCCCGCTTCCATCAGCGCACCCACCGGCTGCAGCGCCGTGATGCCCACCGCGTGGTCAACCGGGTCCTGCGGACGGATGCGCCCGCCGCCGAGCGAGACAACGGCGACACCAATCGCCCGGGTTTCCACCGACGCGACATATCCTGCCTGCGGTGCCTTCACTTCCAGCATCACCGGCGCAACCGGCAGATAATGGCGGGCGCGGGAGACGAAGTCCGTGGGTCCGCCGAGCCCGGCAACCATGCGGCCAAAGACCTCCGCTGCCTTGCCTGAATTCAGGGCTTCCCGCGCCTTGTCCATGGCGGCCTTGGGACTGGCGGCAAGCTTGGCCGAAACCAGCATTTCCGCAACCAGCGCCAGCGTAACCGCTTCAAGGCGTGGATCCCGGAGATCGCCGGTCAGGAAATCCACGGCATTGAGCACTTCCACGGCATTGCCTGCGGCAAGTGCCAGCGGCTCGTTCATGTCGGTCAGCAAAGCGGTGGTGGTCAGTCCCGCGCCGCTTGCCACCGCGACAATGCTTTCGGCCAGGGCCACGGCATCGCGGCTGCGCGCCATGAATGCGCCATTGCCCGATTTCACATCGAGCACCAGCGCGTTGAGCCCGGCCGAGAGTTTTTTCGACAGGATGGACGCGGTGATCAGCGGGATCGATTCGACCGTGGCGGTGACATCGCGGATGGAATAGAAGCGCTTGTCGGCCGGTGCGAGATTGGCGGTCTGGCCGATGATGGCGCAACCGACCTCGTGCACAACCTTGCGGAACAGCGCATTGTCCGGCTGGCTGCGATAGCCGGGGATCGAATCCATCTTGTCGAGCGTGCCGCCGGTATGGCCAAGGCCGCGCCCGGAAATCATCGGCACATAGGCCCCGCACGCGGCGGCAATGGGCGCAAGCATCAATGAGACATTGTCGCCGACACCGCCGGTCGAATGCTTGTCGACAGCCGGGCCCGGCAGATCGGACCAATCGAGAATATCGCCGGAATCGCGCATGGCGAGCGTCAGGGCGACCGCTTCGTCGCGCTTCATGCCGTTGAAGAACACCGCCATGGCAAAGGCGGCAACCTGCCCTTCGGTGATGGCGCCCGAACTCATGGCGTTGACGAAGGCGGTGATATCCGCCGCATCGAGCGCATGCCCATCGCGTTTGCGGCGGATGATTTCCTGCGGCAGCAACATGATCAGCCGATCTCCCGGACCAGCGCCCGGATAATTGTCTGCAGGCGCGCACCGCCCTTCGGCGCGACATCCTTGGTTTCCTCATGCGACAGCTCTGCACCCGTCATCCCGGCCCCGTAATTGGTGATGACCGAACAGGCGGCAACACGCAGGCCGAAGAAGCGGGCGAGAATGACTTCAGGCACCGTCGACATTCCAACCGCATCGGCGCCGAGCGTGCGTGCCATGCGGATTTCCGCCGGTGTTTCGAACGAGGGGCCGGAGAACCACATATAAACGCCCATCGGCAGCTTCTCGCCCACCTCACCGGCGGCGATGACAAAGGCATCCTTGAGCTTCCTGTCGTAGGCGGCGGTCATGCCGACAAAGCGCTGATCGGAGGCTTCGCCGATCAACGGATTGAGCCCGGAATAGTTGATGTGATCGTCAATCAGCATGACGCTGCCCGGCGCAAGGTCGTGGCGCACCGAGCCCGCCGCATTGGTCAGGATCAGCATTTCGATGCCAAGGTCGGCCAGCGCCGCCATGACCGGGCGCATGACCGCGGCATCGCCCTTTTCGTAGTAGTGGGCGCGGCCCGCCAGCATCAGCACCGGCTTGCCGGAGAGATAGCCGGCAACCACTTCCCCGGCGTGGCCGGAGACACCGCTGTGCGGGAAACCCGGCAGATCGGCATAGGGAATGCGGATGGCATTCTCGACCGCATCCACGAGGGATCCCAGACCGGACCCGAGGACGAGCGCGACACGCGGCGCCAGGCCCTGCAACTTGTGGATGAGCGCTCCAGTGGCAGGCGCAATCATGCGGCACTTCCTTTTCCCAGAACTTCCGCTTCAAAGCCGTGGGGGAAAATCTCTTTCATCGTCAGGGTTTCGACAATGCCATTGTTGTCGCACAGGTGCAGGCGCGTCTCGGGACCGGCGAACTCCGCCAGCCGCTGGCGGCAGCCGCCGCAGGGCGTGCATTTCGCCTTCTTTTCTGCAACCACGAGAATATCAGTGATTGTGCCGCCACCGCCCATGACGAAATGCGACAGGGTGGTGGTTTCGGCGCACCATCCCTCCGGATAGGAAATGACTTCGATGTTGCAGCCGGAATAAATCCGGCCATCGCTGGTGCGCACGGCAGCGCCCACCGGGAACTGCGAATAGGGCGCATGGGCTTTCTGCATGGCCGCAAAGGCGGCATCGAACAGGTCTGTATTCATTCTATCGCTCTTTCACATAGGCCACACCACCCGCCTTGGGCGGAATTGCCTTGCCGATGAAACCGGCCAGCAGCACGATGGTGAGAATATAGGGCAAGGCCTGCATCAGCTGCACGGGAACCTCACCGATGAGTGGCAGGGGATGCCCCTGCATGCGGATGGCAATGGCATCGAGAAAGCCGAAAAGCAGGCAGGCAAACATGGCATGGACCGGCCGCCATTTGGCGAAGATCAGCGCGGCGAGCGCGATATAGCCCTTGCCAGCGGTCATATCCTTGACGAAACCCGCCCCTTGCGCTGTTGCCAGATAAGCACCGGCGATACCGCAGAGCAAGCCGCAGCAGATCACCGCGCGGTAACGCAGCCACGGCACGGAAATGCCAGCCGTATCAACCGCCGCCGGGTTTTCACCGACCGCGCGCAGGCGCAGGCCGAAGCGCGTGCGGTACAGCACCCACCAGGTGAACGGCACCAGCAGGAAAGCGAGATAGACCAGCACGGAGTGGCCGGAAATCAGCTCGGAATAGATCGCGCCGATGACCGGAATGCCGTTCAGCGTTTCCACGCCCGGCAGGTCGATCGGGTTGAAGCGCGCGGCGTTGGGCAGCGACGGCGTACGCCCGCCCTGCTGGAACCAGGCCTGGCCGAGAATGACGGTGGTGCCGGCGGCAATGAAGTTGATGGCGACGCCCGAAACGATCTGGTTGCCGCGATGGGTGATGGAGGCAAAGCCATGCACCAGCCCCAGCGCAACGGAAACCACAACGGCCGCGAGCAGCCCGGCATAGGCCGAGCCGGAATAGGTGGCCGCGGCACCTGCCGCGAAGGCGCCGGCCAGCATCTTGCCTTCCAGACCGATATCGAAAATACCGGCACGTTCGGAATAGAGCCCGGCAAGACAGGCCAGCAGCAGCGGCACGGAGAGACGGATCGTTGAATCGAGAACCTGCAGGACGACGGTGAAGCTATCCATTATTGACCTCCCTCGGCGGCAACGGCCGGTGTGGACTGGCGCTTCGTCCGGGCGAACCGCTGCAGGACGCGCAGCAGGGTCGGGCGGAACATGTGCTCCAGCGCGCCGGCAAACAGGATCACCAGGCCCTGGATGATGACGATCATGTCGCGGGAAATATTGGGCATGTCGAAGGCGATTTCCGCACCGCCCTGGTAGAGCATGCCGAACAGGATGGCGGCGAGAACGATGCCCGCCGGATGCGAACGTCCCATCAGCGCCACGGCAATGCCGACAAAGCCGGCGCCGGCGACGAAATCAAGCTGCACGCGGTGCTGCGCCCCCATGATCGGGTTCAGCGCCATCATGCCGGCCAGCGCGCCCGATATCATCATGGTGATGACGATGATCCTGACCTCGCCGATACCGGCATAGCGCGCGGCCTTGGGGCTGTAGCCCATGGTGCGGATTTCATAGCCGAGCTTGGTGCGCCAGATGAGCACCCAGACAAGGAATGCGGCAACCAGCGCCAGGAGGAAGCTGATGTTGAGCGGCGCCGAGCGCATGTTCAGCCCGATCAGGCTGAGCAGCCAGCCGAGGCCCGGCAATTGCCCGCCATCGCCGAAGACACGGGTTTCCGGTGCCTGCGTGCCCGACGCCTTGAGATATCCCACCAGCAGATAGACCATGATGCTGGCGGCAATGAAGTTGAACATGATCGTGGTGATGACCACGTGCGAGCCGCGCTTGGCCTGCAGCCAGGCCGGAATGAGGGCCCAGAGCGCGCCGACCAGCCCCGAGGCAATGATGGCCAGCGGAAAGGTGATCCACCAGGGCAGGACATTGCCGAGGCCAAGGCCGACCACCGCAACGCCGAGGCCGCCAATATAGGCCTGCCCCTCGCCGCCGATGTTGAACAGGCCGCAATGGAACGCCACGGCGACGCAAAGGCCGGTGAAAATGAAGTTCGTCGCATAATACAGCGTGTAGCCGACACCGTCGCCGGAGCCGAAGGCGCCCTTGACCATCAGGACAGCGGCATCAATCGGGCTTTCGCCGACCAGCAGAACGACGAGGCCCGCAACAAAAAACGCCACGATCAGATTGATCAGCGGCAGCAGGCCATAATCAGCCCAGGCGGGCAGTTTGGCAAAGGGCTGGCTCATGGCAGGGCCTCAATGATGGCGTCGGAGGTGGAGATTTTGGCATATTCGCCATCAAGAACGGACAGCGCCAGCGCGTGAACATCTTCCGCGCTCCAGCTCTTGCCGCGATGATCGGTGCGATCGATGCTGGCCACGGCATCCTCGGGAACAATCACCTCAAAGCCGAGATTGGCCGCCATGCGCACGGTCGCATCAACGGAGTTTTCGAGAAGGACCCCCGTTACCACGAGGCTGTGGACCTGCAGTTCATCGAGGACATCCATCAGATCGGTGCCAATGAAGGCATTGTTGGTGCGCTTGTCGACCACAGGCTCGCCCACCTGCGGCGCCACCTCGGGCTTGAAATCATTGCCCGGCGTGCCGGGGCGATAGGGCGATGCCGGATCGGTGGAATCATGCTTGATATGGACGATCGGCAGGCGGCGCTCCCGCCATGCGCCGAGAAGCCGGGCAATCTGCGCCTCGGCGTCCGGCTGGCCGCGACGGCCCCATTTCGGATCATCGATGGCATTCTGCACATCGATGACGAGAAGTGCCTGGGTGGTGGTCATTCCGCCGCCTCCTGATTTTCAACGCCGGCCATCAGAAGACCCAGCTCGCCTTCGCTCGTATCCGCATCGCGTTCTCCGACGATGCGTCCGGCAAACATCACCAGAATGCGGTCGGACAGGGAGCGGATTTCATCCAGCTCAACCGAAACAAGCAGCACGGCCTTGCCCGCATCGCGCATCTCGATGATCCGCTTGTGGATGAATTCAATCGCACCAACGTCAACACCGCGCGTTGGCTGGCCGATGATCAGCACGCCCGGGTCACGCTCGATCTCGCGGGCCAGGACGATCTTCTGCTGGTTGCCGCCGGAAAAATTCGCCGTTTTCAGGCGCGGATCGCTCGGGCGGATGTCATATTTCTCGATCTTCTTGCGTGCATCGGCCTTGATGGCGTCGATATCGAGGAATGGCCCGTTCAGATAGAGCGGATCATCGTGGTAGCCGAGGATGGAATTCTCATATTCCTCGAAGGCAAGAACCAGCCCCATGTGATGCCGGTCTTCCGGCACATGGGCGAGGCCGCGATCACGCAATTCGCCCGGATCGGCCGCACCGGTTATATCGATGACCTGCCCGTCCAGGAGCACGCGGCCGGACACGGCCGTGCGAATGCCGGCGACCGTCTCGATCAGCTGCGACTGGCCATTGCCCGCCACACCGGCAATGCCGACGATTTCGCCGGCGCGAACCGTGAAGGACGCATTGTCGACCATGACCACACCGCGGCTGTCGCGCACCGTGAGATTTTCTACCGAGAGCTTGACCTCGCCCGGCTTGGCTTCGCCTTTCTGCACCCGCAGGAGAACCCGGCGCCCGACCATCAGTTCGGCCAGTTCCTCGACCGTCGTCTCTGCGGTCTTGCGCGTTGCCACGACTGAGCCCTGGCGCATGACGGACACATTGTCGGTGACGGCCATGATCTCACGCAGCTTGTGGGTGATAAGAACGATGGTTTTGCCCTGCGCCTTGAGCTGCTCCAGAATACGGAACAGATGATCGGCTTCGGCTGGCGTCAACACACCGGTCGGCTCGTCGAGCACCAGAATATCAGCGCCGCGATACAGCGCCTTGAGGATTTCAACACGCTGCTGCAGACCGACCGGCAATTCCTCGATCAGCGCATCGGGATCGACATCCAGCTGGTATTCCTGTTCCAGCCGCTTCAGCTCGGCGCGGGCCTTGGCAATGCCCCGCTTCAGGAGCGGTGCGCCCTCGACACCGAGCATGACATTTTCAAGCACGGTGAAATTTTCAACCAGCATGAAATGCTGATGCACCATGCCGATGCCCAGCCCGATGGCGGCATTGGGATCGCTGATTCTGACCGGCGCACCATTGATGCGGATTTCGCCATTATCGGCCTGATAAAACCCGTAGAGAATGGACATAAGCGTGGACTTGCCAGCGCCATTTTCCCCGATAATACCGTGAATAGTGCCTTTTTCGACGCGCAAATGAATGTCGCGATTGGCGTGAACTGCACCAAACCGCTTATCAATTCCAACAAGTTCAATCGCCGGTTCTGCCATGTCCCCATCCGCTGTTGATCAGCTTTTTATCGTTCCGAACTTTTGACCCTAGAGCAAAGAAAAATCAAATGGAACCGGTTCCGTTGGGTCCCCGATTGCTCGTTCACTGGATTTTTTACTTTTTAGTCAAGAATTGCATATTTCCCGTTCCGTAGCGGGCCTCGACAAACCGGGCCCGGCTCTGGCAATCTCCTGACATGGCCGACATCATCGCTCCCTTCGCTTTCCACACCACGCCGCGCATCGTCTTTGCGGCAGGCGCCAGCGGCGATATCGCCGCGCACCTGCGCATAAAGCCCAGGGACCGGCTGCTTGTCGTCACGGATGCCACCATCCTTGCCCTTGGACTGGCGCAACCGGCCATTGCCAGCCTGCAAGCCGCCGGAGCCGATATCACGGTGTTCGGCGAGGTGGAAGCGGATCCATCGCTCGATACACTGCTGAATGCCGTGGACGTGGCCCGGGAAAACAGCGTGAACCATGTGCTCGGCTTTGGCGGCGGTTCCTCGCTGGATGTGGCCAAACTCGTCGCGCTGCTCGCAGGTTCAAATGAAAATCTCGACGATGCCTGGGGCGTGGGCAATGCCAGGGGACCGCGCCTGAAATTGACGCTTGTTCCCACCACCGCCGGAACCGGCTCCGAGGTGACGCCGGTTTCCATCATCACCGTCGGCAGCAATGAAAAACGCGGCGTCTCGTCACCGCTCATCCTGCCCGACGTGGCGCTGCTTGACCCGGACCTCACCCTCGGCCTTCCGCCGCATGTTACGGCGGCGACGGGCATCGACGCCATGGTGCATGCCATCGAGGCCTATGCCTCGAAGAACGCCAACAACAATCCGCTCTCCCGGGCGCTGGCCGTCGAGGCCTTGCGGCTTCTCGGCGCGAACATCGAGACCGCGGTTTTCCATGGCCGGGACAAGGCGGCGCGTTCGGCCATGCTGCTCGGTTCGATGCTGGCCGGACAGGCCTTCGCCAACTCTCCCGTTGCCGCTGTCCACGCCCTTGCCTACCCCATCGGCGGGACCTTCCATGTACCGCATGGCCTGTCCAACGCCTTGGTTTTGCCCCATGTGCTGCGGTACAACGCGGCCGATTCGATGAATGGGGCGGCCACACACTATGCTGCTTTGGCGCCGCATGCATTCGCCGGTATCGATGTGTCGGGAGGGGCAGAGCGCATCTGCAACAGGTTTATCGACCGCCTGGCCGGCCTCTCGGCCCAGTTGGGGCTGCAGACGCGGCTGCGCGATGTCGGCATTGGCGAGGATGATCTGCCTGTGATGGCGGCCGATGCCATGAAGCAGGGGCGGCTTCTCGTCAACAACCCGCGGGATGTGACCGAGGCCGATGCCCTGGCGATCTACAGAACGGCCTGGTAACGGAGAGAGAAATGACCGCTGATACGGACCGTGTCACCAGCCTGGAAATCCTGGTGACGGAACAGGAAAAAACCATTGAAGAGCTTTCTGCCCAGATTGCCGAACAATGGACAGTGATCGAAGCCATGCGCCGGAAGCTCGATGCCTTGACGGACCGCTTCCTTGTTCTCGAAGAACAAACCACGCCGGACATTCCGGTGACCAAACCACCCCACTGGTAGGCCGGATATTCCATGATCACCGTAGAACCCTTGGAAAATCGCCCCGAGCTCGTTCCCGTATGCGCGCGCTGGAATTTTCATGAATGGGGCCATGCCGATGGCCGGAGCATGGAGCAGACCATCGACGCCTTCATGGAGCTGCTGGCGCCCGGCAGCCGGCAGAAAGCCTTTGTCGCCCTCGTGTCCGGCTTTCCCTCCGGACTGGTGCTTCTGATCGACAATGATCTCGACAGCCATGCCCATCTCACGCCCTGGCTGGCCAGCCTGTATGTCGATCCTGCCTTCCGCAACAAGGGTGTCGGAAAGCAGCTGATCGCGGCGGCGGAAAATGCTGCCCGCGACCAAGGCCATTCTGAGCTTTATCTCTACACGGACAAGCCCGACTACTACCGCGCCGCAGGCTGGCAACACCACGAAGCGCTGGCCGGCGAGAACACGGGAATGGCGATCCTCAACCGCGCGCTCTGATCAGATTCTGTGCGTCTTGAACGCCTCGATGATCAGCTTCATGCCCAGCGCGCCCATGACGGCCCCGGCACCGCGGTCGATCCATGCCTTGAACCCGGCATAGGCCGCACGGGCTCTTGTCGTCGAGAACATGGTGGCAACCAGCGTGTACCAGCCCGTCTCAATCAGAAACACCATGGGCGGCAGCGCCAGCAACAGCCAGAGCGGTGCGTCAGCGGGCAACAGCGCGGCAAAGAGGCTGGCATAGAAAATTGCTGTCTTGGGATTGCTCAATTGGGTCATCAGGGCAAAGGAGAATGACCGGGCCAACGACATATGCCCGCCAGTTCCCGTCAAAGCCAGGGGTTCGGATGCATTGCTCCAGACGCGAACGGCAATGTAAATCAGATAGGCCCCGCCGGCGACTTTCAGGATCAGATAAAGCCATTCGACCTGCATCAGCAGGGCTGTCAGCCCCAGAACGGCCAAACAGCAAAAAATCGCGCCGCCTATGCCCATGCCCAGCGCGGCGGCCACGCCGTGCAAACGCGGCGAGGTGATGGCAATGCGGGAAACCAGGACGAAGCTTGGGCCGGGGCTCATCGCGCCCAGCAGCAGAACCCCAAGAATGGTGAAGAAAACGGCGATCGCAGACATGGGATGATCTCCAGCGTGCGTCAGTGACGCGGAGCGGCATATTCTCATGTTTCATGGATAAAACAAGCAGTCTCGTCGCCCAGAACAAAGCCGCCGGCCTTGCAACCGGCGGCCCGTCAGATACGTGAAACATCAGCCCTTGTAGGGGCAGGCATTGTCCGTGTTGTAGTTGTGAACCTTGACCTTGCCCGAAATGATATCGGCCTTTGCCGCCTCGACGGCCTTCTTGACATCGTCGGTCAGCAGCTTGGCGTTGTTTTCGTCGGCGGCATAGTCGACGCCGCCTTCCTTGACGCCGAGAACATTGACGCCGGCGGTGAACTTGCCGTCCGCGCCGTCCTTGAACGCGTTGTAGGTGGCCACGTCAACGCGCTTCATCATCGAGGTCAGAACCTTGCCTGGATGCAGGCCGTTCTGGTTGGAATCGACGCCGATACCGAGCTTGTTTGCATCGGCAGCCGCCTGCAGCACACCGATACCGGTGCCGCCGGCCGCCGCGAAGATCACGTCAGAGCCCTGATCCATCTGCGACTTGGCAATTTCACCACCCTTGGCAGGGTCGTTCCAGGCGGCAGGCGTGTCGCCCGTCATGTTCTGGATGACCTTGGCAGCCGGATTTGTCGCCTTTACGCCGCCGACATAGCCGCAGGCAAAGTTGCGGATCAACGGCACATCCATGCCGCCGACAAAGCTTACCGTGCCGCTCTTCGAGGTCTTGGCGGCGATAACGCCAACGAGATAGGAGCCTTCATTGTCGTTGAAGACAACCGACCGCACGTTTGGCTTGTCGACAACCGCATCGATGATGACGAATTTCGTATCCGGAAATTCCGTCGAGACCTTTTCAATGGCCGCAGCAGCGGAGAAACCGGCGATCACGATCGGCGAGTTGCCATCTGAAGCGAATTTGCGCAGAGCCTGTTCGCGCTGGGCTTCGTTCTGGATTTCGAACTCGCGGAATTTTACGCCGGATTCCTTGGTGTATTTTTCTGCGCCATGAAACGCAGCCTCGTTGAAGGATTTGTCGAATTTGCCGCCGAGATCGAAGATCAAGGCAGGTTTGTTGTCCGCGGCATAGGCCGAGAAGGACATGGCTGTGGCAGCCAGCAGACCAAGAACAATACGCTTCATTTGATACCAACCCTCTGGATTTTGTTAAGCAGGACCGGCATTCCGCCGGTTCCCGACTGTGTTGCGGCCCATCCCGTCACAGCCGCCCCGAAAGCAATCTTGCACGGCTCACGGCAAAATTCACGCGGAATTTTGCCTCCCGGTCAAATATTGCGAAATAGCCGAGCCCTATCAGTACCTTATGCAGATTTCACCTGTGGAACAGGGCAAGCTATGCCCGCTGCCGCGCAGGCCGCGACAGACTACCGGATTCCGGGCGGGAACGCGCCTCAACGCGCGGCAAAGCGGCCGGCACGGTTTTCGCGCCGGTAGCCCAGGCTATAGAGAAGCAGGGCCAGAATGGTGAACACGACGAAGGTGGGCGTTGCAAGAATCCACAGCATCAGCGGATCCCACAGCACGGGATAGAGACGGGCCTTGAAATAGGCCTCGACGACGCCGAGGGATGAGGTGGAGAGCGATTGCCAGCTTTCCTGCAGGGGGGTGGTCACCAGATGCGACGCCCCCACGGACCGCGCCGCGTCAAGAACCGCAGCGATGATTGCCATGGCGAGCGCAATATAGGCAAAAAGCCTCAATACAGGTCGGATCACGTCTTTCTCCAAAGTCATCGGCCGGTGCCATCGGGCGCCGGGAAAACGGTATTCTAGCGTGGAACGCCTACCGATTGAATGCAAACTTACCGGCATTTTGGGACCGAACGATGAAGTTTCCCTGAAAATTCGCAGCAATTTCAGTGACAAAGGAATGAAATTATGCCAAAGCGCATTTATGTTGAAATAGGTGTTGAACAAGAGCCTGTTCTGACTATAGTGCGCGCCGCACGGGGTCGTTGTTGGCTAACCATCTTCAAGTGACTCGCGCAAACTCCAAAGACTGAGTGACCGATGGTTGACGGTGCTCCTGAGCCGGGTTTTCCGGCTGAGAACGACCAACCCGACCGGCCCCACGCCGGACGAATTGCGGAGAGGTGGCCGAGTGGTTGAAGGCGCACGCCTGGAAAGTGTGTTTACGTCAAAAGCGTAACGCGGGTTCGAATCCCGCTCTCTCCGCCAGTTCCCTTCCCTTCACACCGATCCATCAGATATAGCCGAGAGATGCCAGCAGGCGCCTTGCCGCCGGCGGAACGTCGTCATCGGAAAACAGCGCGGTGTATGCCCCCGTATGCGCAAACGGGTTTTCCGCGACATAATCGTCATTCGACTGCTCATCCGCGCCAAGAACGACGTGCCGCGCATGATCCGCACTCGACAGCCGGATGCCGCAATACCGGGCGATATAGGCGCCGACTTCCGCGGGATATCGCAGCAGATCCTCCTGCCTTATGGCTATGTGATCGACCTCGTTTTCCTAGGACCGCCACGCCCCGATGGCGCCGACCCACTGTTCGAAACCGTGATTGACGTCGTCGGCTATTTGCTTGCGCAGCATGCTCGCCACCACATCCCGGCCATCCCTGTAGATGTAGATCACCTTGGCATTGGGGAAATGCGCCTTGATTTCCCGCATGTGAAACACGTAGTCAGGCCATTTGTCGCCCCATTTCCAGCGCGGCTTGTTGCCATAAACCGCGTGAAGCGCAGCGGGGAAGCCAAGCTCCGCCTCCTCGCCCGAAAGCTTCATTCGATAATTCCAGTGTTGCAGCCATTCCGTGTTTTCAACTTCCAGATGCTTGTTGTGCAGCCAGTCGGAAAGTGAAAATTCATGCTTCCATGCGCCCCAAGCAAACAGAGCCCATTCATTGGAAATAGTAATACCGTTCTCATTCAATATTCGAACGAGCGCTGTTGTACCACTTCTCTTGCATCCACAGATTATCACTGGACTAAATTTTGAATCATCCCCCATATACCCCTGCATCACCGCCCCGATATTATTATATTCTTTTATTGTTTTAATTCATGTCAAGGGTGTCAGCGAAATATACAGCGGGAAATACACTGTATCACCGGGTATCACTTAGATTTGAACAGTATATCCTCGGGAGCGCCGGCCGGCCAAAACCTCGAACCGCACGCGAAACCTCTGTGATTGTGCATTGATCCGCACTGTGGAAAACTATTTGCGGGAGAATGGGACGGTCCCACGATTCGGCACAGGGGCCGGGCGATGGGCCGGCATCATGGGGAGGTGTGCATTGCTCGGCTTGCCAGCACTGATCGGCATGATTGTTGTCGGTATTTCAGTCGGCGTCCTTGCCGTGCACCTGGCTGGCGGCAGCGCGCGGCCGCAGCTCGCCGATGACGACGAGACCCGATCGATCTTCCTTGCCGATTTCCCCGAAAGCCGCATCGGGCCGATTGTCTACACGCGTGACCGGCGGACGGCGTTTTTCGAACTCCCCACGCAGCGCACCGGCATTGTGCATGGCATCGGCAACAAGTTCCTGACGCGCTGTATTTCCGCGCCCGATGTTGCAGGCGCAGAACCGGCGGGCGATCGCGCGCTCAAGGTGCGCTGGCACGACATCACATGGCCGCGCCAGACATTTTCATTTGCCAGCGAAACAGAGCGACGTATCGTCCGGGCCTGGCTTCAGGCTGCAGCGATGTCTGCCGAAGGGATCACCCATGAACGCGCCCATGTTCTTTGACGTCACGAAACTGGCCGTCCCGTTCTATATCCTTGCCATCCTCATTGAACTCGTGGCCATCCGCTACTGGCACCGCAAAGGCGACTTCGAGACGCGCGATACACTGACCAGCCTGCTGATGGGCACGGGCAATGTCGCCGCCGGGCTGCTTCTGGGTTTCGTTTCGGTGACAGCCCTGATGTGGGTCTGGCAGTTCCGCTTGTTCGATCTCGGCATGCACTGGTGGGTGTTCATCGCGGCGTTCGTTTTCGACGATCTGCGCTATTACTGCTATCACCGTATTGCCCATCGCGTGCGCTGGGTCTGGGCGGAGCATGTCAACCATCACTCCAGCCAGCATTACAACCTTTCCACGGCCCTGCGCCAATCCTGGACCGGTCAGATAACCGGCATGTTCATTCTGCAGGTGCCGATGGTGCTGCTCGGGTTCCACCCCGCCGTGATCGCCTTTGTCTACGGGTTCAATCTCGTCTACCAGTTCTGGATTCACACCGAAGCCATCGGCAAGATGTGGCGCCCGTTCGAATTCATCTTCAACACCCCATCGCATCACCGCGTGCATCACGCCACCAACCCGCGTTATCTCGATGCCAATTTTGCCGGCACGCTGATCATCTGGGACCGCATGTTCGGGACATTCGTCGAAGAGCTGGATGAGGATGTTCCGCGCTATGGGATCGTCCGGAATATCGGCACATTCAACCCGGTGCGTGTGGCCTTCCACGAATGGGCCGGCATGCTCAAGGATGTTTTCTCGCCGGGTCTGACCTTGCGCGAGCGGCTGCTCTACATGGCCGCCCCGCCGGGCTGGAGCCATGATGGCAGCCGCCGAACCTCGGAAGACCTGAAAGCGGATTATGTCAGGCGGCATCCCGGGGAAGCGGGCAAGGCCGGACTGCCAGAACTGTGACACGGCACTGAAACCTTGCGGGGGACAGCAATGACATCCAAGACACAATCGGCCATCCGGCCGGCGCTGCACAGGCTGTTCGCGATTGCGGCGGTGGCTGCCATTGCCAGCGCGCTGCTCGGCACGGACGGGCGCTGGCTGCACTACGTCAGCAAGCCGCTGGCGACGGCGCTGCTGCTGCTCCTGGTCGTGCAGACGGCCAACCCGGTTTCAAAGCGCTATCAATGGGCGATTGCCGCGGGTCTGGTCTTTTCGCTGTGCGGCGATATTTTCCTGATGCTGCCGCAGGATCTGTTTGTCGCCGGGCTGATCTGTTTTCTCATCACGCACTGCGCCTATATCGTCGCGCTGACCGGTGATGTCCGCCTCGGCGCCGTGCCCCTCACTTTCGCCGCCTGCGCCCTCTTGGCGCTGGCAATCGTCTGGGGCCTGTGGTCAAGCCTGCCTGCGGAACTGAAGCTTCCTGTCACGGTCTATGCGGCGGTTCTGGCCGCGATGGGCGCCCAGGCCATCAGCCGGGCCCAACGCCTTGCAACGTCCCCTGCCCGGCTGGCCGGCATGGGCGGCATGTTGTTTCTGGCCAGTGACACGCTGCTGGCCTATGGGAAATTCCGCTTCGCCATGCCGCTTGGCCCCCTCTGGGTGCTGGGAACCTACTATGCCGCGCAATGGTTCATTGCGCGGTCGGTCGCATCATCCGGTCAGTGAAACTCCACCGTTTCTCCCGATCACCGCATTGGCGGTTTTCCGGCGGGAGAATTGCGGGTAGATTTACCGATATACAGGAAACAGTGACAGGTCTGATCATCATGCGGAACACGGTTGCCTCGCTTTTTCTCATGGCCATCCTGCCGGTAACGGCGGCACTGGCTGAAGATCTCAAACCGATGGATATGGATGCCGTCGATCCTGATCTGCTCGAAAGCTTTTTTGGCCCATGGCAAATTCGCGACGAAGGCGGCAACAGGCTGTGCAAGGTGACGCTCAAACGGGACGAGACCATTGGCGGCTCGCAGATCGATATTGATCCGGCCTGCGTCAAGGCGTTTCCCGTCATGGGCGACATCACCGCGTGGCGGCTGAAGGAAAACTGGACCATCGAACTCGTCGACGCGACGCGCAAGACGCGTATCACCTTCGAGACGCCGGACGAGACCTACATTGCGCAGCCGCAGACGGACGGCATATTCACCATCGAGCAACTGGCTGGCGAATGAGCGGCCGACCGCTCAGATTTCGGGTCCGGGCGCGGCCTGCATCATGCGGACGGCATTGATCTTCCAGCTGCCGTCGGGCTGTTTCGTCAACTGGTACAGCGCCGTCCAGTCCTTGCCGTCGGGACCGCGGATGACGACTTCCTGCACGATCTCGCTATCCGACACCTTGCTGCGGCCGAAGGCAAAATTGCCCGGCCGGTATACGGGCTGGTAGGCCCGCTTGACCATCTCGAAAAACATGTCCTGATTGACGAACTTGCCCTGAATGGCCGGCGAGGCGAAGGAATAGGCGGTTGCCGCGTCGTCACTGAGAAAGGCGGCGATCTGCTTCCTGATGATCGACTGTCCCGTATCCAGCGGCTCATCGGCCATCGCCGCGCCCGGCATGGCGATCAACAGGAACAGGCCGGAAATGATATAAGCTGGAAATGTCTTCATCATGCCGTCTCCTTGCATCTGCCGGGACAACCAGCCGACAGGATAAACCTCCTGCGGATGAAGTCCATTGTCCGGTTCTTTCGCTGCAATACGTGGCGGTCATGGTGATGGATCACTTTGCTGCGAATCCCGGCGATTGCGACTTGTTGCCACTTCAAGCCGGTCGGACGATTGCTATTGGCCGGCTGCGGTGAAACAGTGCGAACGAGTTCGGTGCTCGAAAGAGTGAGAGGCACGGCAGCCCCCCTGCCGCGAAAACATGTTTCCATGAATACACCTGATCAACAGCATGGCACGGGCGGTACAACCGTGACCGCTGCGCCTGCTCCGGCCATTGCCGGTGAATCCGAGACTGAATCGCGCTACTGGCGCCAGAACCTTGTCGTCTGCCTCATCGGATCGTTCACGACGATCGTGGCCATGACGCTGCTTCTGCCCTTCCTGCCGCTCTATGTCGAACAGCTGGGCGTCAAGGAACACGCGGCAATCGTGCAATGGTCAGGCGTGGCCTATGGCGCCACCTTTTTCACCGCGGCCCTCGTCGCACCGCTCTGGGGGCGGCTCGCCGATCTCTACGGCCGCAAGCTGATGCTCATCCGCGCGAGCCTCGGCATGGCCGTCGCCATGTCGCTGATCGGCATGGCGACGGACGTGTGGCAACTCGTGGCGTTGCGTCTCGCTGCCGGACTGCTCGGCGGCTATGCCTCCGGTTCCACCGTGCTGGTGGCGACCCAGACGCCGAAAGCGCGCACCGGCTGGGCGCTCGGCACCCTGTCGTCGGGCATCATGGCGGGCAATCTGGTTGGGCCGCTGATCGGCGGCGGCCTGCCGCCCCTGATCGGCATCCGCCAGACATTCTGGCTGGCGGGCGGCGTGATTTTCCTGACCTTCATCGCGACCAGTCTTTTCATCAAGGAGGAGCGGCGCCCGCCGAAGGGCAAGGGCGCCAAGGTGACGGGCGGCTGGTCGGCGATTCCCGACAAGCGCCCCATCATCGCCATGCTGGCGACCGGCCTGCTGCTGATGCTGGCCAACATGTCGATCGAACCGATCATCACGGTCTATGTAGCGCAGCTGGTCAGCGATGCCAGCAAGGTGACGATTGTTTCCGGCGTTGTCATGTCGGCGGCGGCGCTCGGCAGCATCCTGTCGGCGTCACGGCTGGGCAAGCTGGCCGACCGTGTCGGCCATTGGAATGTGATCATTGCCGCCCTCGCCGTATCGGCTTTGTTGCTGATACCCCAGGCTTTCGTGACCGAGGGCTGGCAGCTGATCGGGCTGCGATTCCTGATGGGGCTGGCGCTTGGCGGGCTGCTGCCCTGCATCACCAGCGTCATCCGGCACAACGTTCCGGACCGGGTCGCAGGCGGCATCCTGGGCTATTCGACATCATCGCAATATGCCGGACAGGTCGTCGGCCCCTTGGCAGGCGGCTTCATCGGCGGGCATTTCGGCATGCGCGCCGTGTTTCTGGCAACCTGCGTGCTGCTGGCCCTCGGTTCGGCCTATTGCTGGCTGGCACGGCCGCGGCAGTCTTAGTAAGCCAACGCTTACGCGTTACCGGCTTTCGCGGCGGCGGCAGCAAGCGCCTCGCCATCCATCCGGTAAAAAAGCTTGTCCGGCAGCGGAGACGCGCTGAAACCATTGTAGAAGGCCAGGACCTTCGGATTGTTGCGGTCGGCGGTCCAGTCGACGCGCTTGTAACCCCGCTCCAGCGCCAGTTTGGCCAGTGCATGCATCAGCGAGGTACCGGCTCCGCTGCTGCGATGCGCCTTTGAAACGAAGAGCTCCTTGAGAAACAGGCCGGATTGCAGACCCGGCCCCGGATAGATCGACGAAAACGCGGCAAAGCCAACGAGCTCATCCGTGCCGGCGACCAGGATTTCCGTCCCATCGGGCATATCGCGCAATCCGCGCAGTATTTCCGCGCGCGGCGGACAGGGCACGTTGTAATGGGCCTGCATTTCCTCAAACAGGGCCGCAAGCTGCGGGTGATCCGACGGATTGGACAAACTGACTTTCATCAATCCCGCATTCCTTTCCATGCAAAGGCGGCTCCAGCCAAAACCGGAACCGCCTCTTTCGTCTCTTCGGCCCTATGCTTTATTCGCCGGCATTGATGGTAACGGGCGTCAGCTTGTTGGCCTTCAAACCATACTTTTCCAAAAGTGCATCATAGGTACCATTCGCCTGCAGTTTTTCAAGCGCCACTTTCACCGCATCGCGCAATTGGGTCTCGCTTTTCAGGACCGGAATGCCGGCCAGAGACTGGCTGAATGCCTCGCCAAGCGTAACATAGGTATCAGGTTCCAGCTTCTGGTTGTAGGGAAGGGTTTCATTGCCCTGGGCCGCTGCCTGAAGACGCTGGCTCTTGATCTGCGTGCGGGCATCGGCGGACCCTTCCGTGCCCATGACATTGATCGCAGGCTTGCCCTTGGCAACGCAGTTGGCTTCACTCCAGGCGGTGATCTGCGCGGGCCAATCCGTCGAGCGGCTGGCGCCCACCGACTTGCCGCAAAGATCGTCCACCGATTTGATTTCGCCGGCCAGGGCCTTGGATGTGTAGAACTGCGCACCCGACTTCATGTAATCGACGAAGTCCGCGGTTTCCTGGCGAGCCTTCTTGTCGCTCATGCCGGCCATCGCCAGATCGACACGGCCAGTCTGCAGGGACGGCAGCATCTGGGCAAAAGCGATTTCCTGCCATTCGACTTTCAGACCAAGTTCCTTGCCGATGGCTTCGCCAAGCTCGATGTCAAAACCCTGCAGCACATTGGTGGCCGGGTCCTTGTAGGTGATCGGCGGATAGTTCGGCATGGTCGCGATAACAAGTTTACCGGCATCCTTGATGCGAGCCGGAAGGTCCTGTGCCATGGCAGAAAAGCTGAATGCCAGCGCTCCACCGAGAATTGCAAGCCGTGTCATGGTTTTCATGTCTGGTTCCTCTCTGGCCGGTTCTTCCGGCCTGTTGATTTCAGTTTGGCTCAGGACAACACCGCTGCGATGAAGTCCTGTGTGCGTTTTTCTTTCGGGCTGCTGAGGATGTCGTGCGGGGTTCCGGTCTCGACAATCCGGCCGCGGTCCATGAACACCACCCGGTGCGCAACCTCGCGGGCGAAACCGAGTTCGTGCGTGACCACGATCATCGTCATGCCACTGGTGGCGAGATCGCGCATCACACTCAGCACGTCGCCAACCAGTTCCGGATCGAGTGCCGATGTCGGCTCGTCGAACAGCATCAGTTTGGGCTGCATGGCGAGGGCGCGGGCAATGGCGATGCGCTGCTGCTGCCCGCCGGAAAGTTCGCTGGGGTAGGCATCCTTCTTGTCGGCCAGACCGACCCGTTCGAGCAAAGCCATGGCTTCGGGGATGACGCTGCTTTTCGCTCGCTTCTGGACGATAACCGGCCCTTCGACGATGTTTTCCAGCACCGTCATATGGGCGAAAAGGTTGAACCGCTGGAACACCATGCCGCTTGCCAGGCGCTGGCGCGAAATCTCCGCATCGGTCAGTTCATAGAGCTTGTTGCCCTCCTGGCGAAAGCCGACCAGTTCGTCGTCGACCCAGATGGCGCCGGAGTCGATGCGCTCCAGCTGGTTGACACAGCGCAGGAGCGTGCTTTTGCCGGAGCCCGAAGGTCCGATGATACACAGGACTTCGCCGTGACTGATTTCAAGCGACACGTTCTGCAACGCGTGAAACGGCCCGAAATACTTGTTGACGTCTACCGCTACGACCATGGCTGACATGTTCAGACTCCTTCCGCTGCGGCAGGTTCGGTGCGCTTGCCGGTCCGGCGCCCCAGGCTTTTCGAATAGTGCTTCTCGAGGAGATGCTGGCCGATGGAAAGAATGGTCACAACCGCCAGATACCAGATAGCCGAGACGATCAGCAGTTCCATGACGCGGTTGTTGGCGTAGTACACGGCCTGGGCGTTGCGCAGGATTTCCGCGTACTGGATGACGCTGGCAACCGAGGTCAGCTTGACCATGCTGATGACTTCATTGCCGACAGGCGGAATGATCACGCGCATGGCCTGCGGCAGCACGATACGGCGCAGCATGGTCAGCCGGGTCATGCCGATGACCTTGGCGGCTTCGATCTGGCCGTTGTCGACGGACAGGATGCCGCCGCGCACGACCTCGGCGGTGTAGGCCCCCTGATTGATGCCAAGGCCGAGCAGCGTGGCCATGAACGGCGTCATGAAATCGACGGTGCGCATTTCGAACAGACCGGGAATGCCGAGTGTCGGAAAGATCAGGGCGAGATTGAACCAGAGCAGCAGCTGCAGCAGCAGCGGCGTTCCCCGGAAAAACCAGATGTAGAACACCGCCACATATTTCAGCACCGGATTGGGCGACATGATCATGATGGCAAAGACGACACCGAGCAGCAGGCCGAGGGCCATGGCACAGATCGTCATCAGGATGGTGTTCCACAGACCGGCGAGAATGGCCGGTGCAGTGAAGAACTGGCCGACCACCGGCCAGGCAATCTGGCCCTGCGCAAAAGCCTTGACGATCATGGCCAGCGCCAAAATGATCAGGGCAGCGGCCAGCCAGCGGCCATAGTGGCGCCGGGGCTGGTGCTTCAGGTGCGCAATGGAATATTTGGCAGGCGGGACGGAAACCGTGTGTTCGATATTGGCCATCGTACTCATCCTTTCAAAGCCGCTGTCGGGCTCGCATAGGAGGATAGCCACTCCCGCTGCGATTCCAACACGGTTTTGAGCCTGACGATCTGCTCGCGAACCCGGTCCGGAGCCGTTCCGCCATAGCCCTTGCGCGCATCGACGGCCGCCTGCGGCGACAGGCTTGACCGGATCGACGGCAGCAGCCTGACATCGACGGCGGCAAGGTCATCGTCGCTCACATCCTCAAGGCCGATATTCCTGTCTTCACAGTAACGCACCAGCGCACCGGTGATTTCGTGCGCCTCGGAGAAGGGCACGCCTGTCTTGGCCAGCCAGTCGGCGACTTCCGTTGCCAATGTGAAGCCGTCGACCGACTGCCTGCGCATGATATCGATGTTGACGCGCATGGTCCGGATGAGGCCGGCCATGGCAGGCACGACGAGCGTCAGGGCATCGATCGTGTCGAAGGCAGCATGCTTGTCCTCGGCAAGGTCACGGTTATAGGCGAAGGGCAGCCCCTTGAGGGCGACGAGCATCGTCGTCAGGCTGCCGATCAGCCGGGAAGCACGGCCCCGCGTCAGTTCAGCGATATCACAGTTCTTCTTCTGCGGCATGATCGACGAGCCGGTGGCATAGCCATCGTCCATTTCGATCCAGCGGAACTGGCGCGAGGACCACAGGAAAAGCTCCTCGGCAAGACGCGACAGGTGCACGCCGAACATGGCCGTGACAAAGAGGAATTCCGCCACATGGTCGCGGCTGCCCACGGCATCGATGGAGTTTTCGCACGGCGCGTCATAGCCAAGCTCGTGCGCCGACAGCTCCGGCTGCACGGCGATGCTTGAACCAGCCATGGCAGCCGCTCCGAGCGGCGAGCGAGCGGCGCGCCTGTCCCAATCGCGCAGCCGGTCAAGATCGCGGGCAAAGGTCTGGGCATGGGCCAGCAGCTGATGGGCAAAGCTGATGGGCTGGGCCGGCTGCAAATGGGTGAAGCCCGCGGTGAGCGTCGTCACGTGGGCTTCCGCCTGGCCGGTCAGCGCCTGCTGCAGGAGAAGAATATCCGCACCGAGCCCGCGCGCCACATCGCGCAGATAGAGCTTCAGGTCGTTGGCGGCCTGATCATTGCGGGAACGGCCCGCCCGCAGCTTGCCGCCAAGCGCGCCGATGCGTTCGCCCAGAACCCGCTCCAGGAATGTATGAATGTCCTCATCGGCGGCGGTTGGCTCGATCGCGCCGGCCGCGTAGTCGGCGCCGATGCCCTTGATCGCCGCGAAAACCGTTTCGGCTTCGGCCTCGGTCAAAATCCCGGCGCGCACCAGTTCCCGCGCATGGGACAGCGACGAGGTCAGGTCATACGGGACAAGCCGGAAATAGCTGCTTTCCGAACGGGAAAGCGCTGTCAGCTCAGGTGATGGACTCGTCCTGAAACGCGCCCCCCACAAACGGACGGACTGCTCGGTCATGGCATTTATTCCCCTTTTTCTCGTTGTTGGAAGCTTATGGTTGTGTTTTTGACACGACAAACGAAATGAATTCGCATATCCATTCCAAAAAGGAATACCCTCTGTTCCGAAGAACCAGCGAGGCGAAGGCGATGGTATCCGGCCGGATATATCCGTCCACACGGGCATTGCAGGTCATTGCGGCGATTGCCGAACATGGCAGCACGACGGCGTGCGCCAAGGCGTTGAACATGACGCAGAGTGCCGTCAGCAAGCAATTGCTGGCACTGGAAGCCCTGGCTGGCGTTCCGCTGTTTGTCCGCACGCCCTACGGCCTCTCGACCACGGAAGCGGGCAGGATTTATGTGGTCGAAGCCCGCATCGCGCTTGGCGCCATGGAGAATGCTGCCTTGCGGGTTGCCGCATTGGGATCGTCGCCCAATGCCATCAAGCTGCACATCCTGCCGATCATGGGCGACCGCTGGCTGATCCCGCGCTTTGCCAGCTTCGCCGAAGCGCATCCGGACATCAATGTCGAACTGTCGACCTTTGCCAATAACGATCTGATCAACCAGGCGGATGCCGCGTTTCGTTTCGGCGAAGGCGATTGGCCCGATCAGGACAACCACTACCTCTTTGGTCGCGAGGTGGCGCTTGTCGGCGCGCCGCACTTCATTGCCCGGCTTGGCGGCATCCGGCATCCCGGCGACATCGGCGCGTTTCCGCTGCTCCACCACAAGTACACGCCCCTGCGCTGGGAAGAGTTTGCCCAAGCGCAGCGCATCACCGATTTCGCGCCGGACCGTATCACGCATTTCGGCTTCTATGCGCTGGTCATCCGGGCGGCAATTGCCGGACAGGGGTTGGCACTGGTGCCGCGCGGCCTGATCGCCGACGAGCTGGCCAGCGGCAAGCTCGTCAATCCGCAAGGCTTCGGGTTCGTCAGCCGCCACGCCTATTGGCTGACCTGTCCGCAGGACCGTCCGCAACGGCCGGCCATGCGCATATTCCTTGACTGGCTGCTCCGGGAAGTCAGTTCCATGCCGTCCGACATGCGGTGAACCGGCCGATCAAACCTGCGTGTTTTCAGGGCCAATCCCATTCAAAAATATTTAATCAACTTGTCATGGAACCGGACGGACTCCCGACGCATTTCCTCGTCTAGTCTGGCACTGCCAAACAGCATGCCATGCTCATCAGAATACTCAGGGAGGAAGTGATGAACGACAAGCGTTTTCCCATACCGGTCATGGTGAAACTGGGCGCGACGGGCCAAAGGGCGATCACCAGTGTCTGGGAAGCGATGGAGTGCCTGCAGCGCTACTGGCCGTCGAAGACCGGCGCGAGCTATCGCCGCGCATTGCAGGCCTGTCTCGATGCCCTGGACGGGTGGAAACCCGCCCACAAGGCGCGCCATGCCTTTATCAGCGCCGCGCGCGATGCCGGGGTGTTTCTCGACACGAGACTGCGTCAGTAACCGGAGCGGGCGACGCCGGGACCCATATGCTCCGGCGGCGCTCCTTCTCCGATATCAGCGAATATCCGCCCGTGCCCGTGGGCGTTTTTCATTCATCTCATGGCTGAACACAGCGGGCGGCAGCGGCGCAAGCCTGCGGATGATATCGGCGCCCTTTTCGCCCATCATGATGGTCGGTGCATTGGTGTTGCACGAGGGAACCCGCGGCATGACGGAACTGTCGCAGACGCGCAGCCCCTCCAGCCCATGCACCTTCAAGTCCAGATCGACAACCGCCATCGGATCCGTGCCCATCCTGCAGGTACCGACCGGATGGTGATCGGTCTTGGCATTGGCGCAACCATAATCGAACAATTGCTCGTCCGAATTGTATTTCGGCCCCGGCAGGCGTTCCGCCATGACGAAGGGCTTCAGCGCCGCCTGGTTCATGATTTCGCGGGCAAGTTTCAATCCTTCGATCGACATCTTGCGGTCGTGCGGATCGCTCCAATAGTTGGGATCGATCAGCGGCGCGGCCATTGGATCTGCCGATTGCAGCCGCACCGTGCCGCGCGACCGCGGATGCAGATAGGCCGAATTCAGGGTGACGCCGGCGTTCTTCAGCCGTTCGACACCCGCCTCGATGCCCGACCCCAGCCCGAGATGGAACTGGATATCCGGCGAACGGGCGTCGGGATCGGCGTACCAGAAACCGCCTGTTTCAAACAGGCTGGACGCGACGGGACCGGAGCGGAACAGCACATATTGCAGCCCCGCCCACAGGGTGCGGTGCAGCTTGGCGACACCGTCATAGGTGTGATCGCCGGTGCATTCGGAAATCACGAACAGATCCAGATGATCCTGCATGTTCTCGCCGACACCGGGCAGATTGTGCACGACGGGAACGCCGGTTTTCCGCAGCTGATCCGCCGCGCCGATGCCCGACTGCAGCAGCAGTTTCGGCGAGCCGATGGCGCCGGAACTGACCAGCACTTCCCGCTCGGCGCGGATGATCTCGCGGGCACTGCCTTTGGCGATTTCAACACCGACGGCCCGGCCGTTCTCCACCACGATTTTTGTCACCTGCGCGCCCATGCGGACCGTCAGGTTCTTGCGGCCTCTGACCGGGGCAAGATAGGCCATCGAGGCCGATGAGCGGCGGCGATCGCGCTGGGTCAGCTGGTAGAAACCGACACCGGCCTGCTGCCTGCCGTTGAAATCATGATTGTAGGGAATGCCGAGTTCCTGCCCGGCCCGGATATAGGCATCGCAGATCGGCAGGGTTGCAACCGGCATGGAAACACCCAGCGGCCCGCCATAGGAATGGTAGTCATCGGCAAAACGCTGATTGTCTTCGGCACGCTTGAAGTAGGGCAGCACGTCGCGGTAGCTCCAACCGGCACAGCCATCTTCCGAGGACCACAGGTCGTAATCGGTTGCATTGCCGCGCGTATAAAGCTGTGCGTTGATGCTGGAGCCGCCACCGATGACCTTGGCCTGCGTGTAGCGCAGCACGCGGTTCTTCATGTGCTTCTGCGGCACGGTCGACCAGCCCCAGCTGGCGACACCCTTGGTCATCTTGGCAAAGCCGGCCGGCATATGGAACAGCGGATTCCAGTCGCCGCCGCCGGCCTCGAGCAGCAGGACCTTTACATCGGGGTCCTCGCTGAGGCGATTGGCAAGCACACACCCCGCAGGGCCGGCACCGGTGATGATGTAATCGTAGGAGGATGATTTTTGGGTTGAGTTTGCCATGACTCAGACACCCCCCTCTGGGCTGCCGCCCATCTCCCCCACAGGGGGGGAGATCACATCGGCATTGACATTTTTGCATCTTGAACAGCGATGCAAGGCGAAATGAAACGAAACCGACAGCTGATCTCCCTCCCTGTGGGGGAGATGTCCGGCAGGACAGAGGGGGGTGAAATTCATGTTTTGCAACCTGTTAAAGTCGATTGATCGAAAGGGCGCCATCCGCGTTGATGATCGAGCCGGTGGCAAAGTTGAAATCGCCGCCGGCCAGCGCCGCAACGATGCGGCCGAGATCATCCGGCTCGCCCCAGCGCTTCATCGGCACGAGTCCTTCGGCGATGCGTTTGTCATACTTGGCTGCGGCAACGGCCGTCATGTCGGAGCGGATGATGCCGGGACGCACGTCGAAAACGCTGATCCCCTCTTCCGCAAGCCGCACGGCCAGCCCTTGCGTGAACGACGACAGTGCCGCCTTGGTCATGCAGTAATCGAGACGTTCCGGCGAGGTCATCTCCGCGGAAACCGACGTGATGTTGATGATCGTACGGGCGGCCCCCTCATCGGTGCGGCCAAGCATGGCGCGCAGCACCGCCTGGGTGAAGAACACGGTTCCCCGCACATTGATATCAAAGATCGCATTATAGTTTGCCGGCTCAAGATCGAGGAAATCACCGCGCACTTTCGAGCCGATGCCGGCATTGTTGACGAGACAGTCAATCCGGCCGAATGCTGCCATGACGGCGCCGACGGTTTGTGCATGGCCAGAAAGATCGGCGAGGTCCGCTGCAATGAATTCTACCCTGGCGCCGAGTGATTCCAGTGCTGAAACGGCGGCATCAGCCGCTTCATCCCGCACAAGGTCGGTGATCGCCAGATCAAATCCCCTGGCGGCAAGCGCCCTGGCAATACCGAGGCCGATACCGCGCCGGGCGCCGGTAACCAGAGCGACGGGTTTGGGTTGGATGCTCATCATGCAAGCTCCCCGGCAATGATGTGATCGGCGACGCGCAGCGCCTGTGCGGCGATGGTCAGCGCCGGGTTGACCGCGGCTGATGTCGGCAGGAAGGCGGCATCGACGACAAACAGGTTGGGATGGTCGAAGGCGCGGCAATGGACATCCAGCGGCGCCTGCGCCGGGTCCGTGCCCATCCGCACGGTGCCGCATTGATGCGACGGCGTCTTGCGATCAAAGGCCTTGGACAGAACGAGGGGAAATCCGGCGGCCCGCAACACCGACTTGATCCTGGCGACCAGTTTCTGATGTGCCGGCCAGTTGCTGCGCACCCATTCGAGAATGATCCTGTCGCCATCGACGCGAACGCGGCTCTCCGGTTTCGGCACATCCTCGCTCATGGCGAGGAAATCCACCGTATGATTGCAGAACCGGTCAAGAATCCATTCGGGCACGAGCTTGAGGTCCGACTTCAGCACGGGTCCGCTGATCCGCCCGAGCAATTGCACATTGCCGAGCGGTGCACCACCCTCGCCATCGGACAGGTAGAAATCATTGAAGCCGAACGTCTTCTGATAGATGGAATCATTGCGGAAGCGCGGATCGAACCCGATGACCGCCGACAGGTTGTGATTCATGAAGTTGCGGCCGACCTGATCGGAGCGGTTGGCAAGACCGGCGGGATTGCGGCTGTCAGCCGACCGCAACAGAAGCACCGCGGATTGAACGGCGCCTGCGGAGAGGATCACCAGCTTTGGCCTGACAACCGAGACTGTTCCGTCTTTCACATAGTGCACGGCGGCAATCGACTTCCCGTCAACCGCCGTTTCCAGCCGCGTGACGCGCGAATTGGTCTGCAGGCGGATATTGCCGTGCTTCAATGCCTGGGCAAGGGCGGTGGTTTCCGCATCCATCTTGCCGTTGAAGCTGTTGGGGTGTGCATCCCAGGGCGTCCTGCCGTGGGACATCCATGTATCGATATCGACGCCGAGCGGCAGGGAAAACGGATGGACACCGGCAACACGCAGCCGCCTGCGCAGGACACCGATGGGTTCCTCGTCGGGCACGGGCGGAAAGCCGTAGGGCGTCGAATGATGCGGTTCCGTCGGGTCTTCGCCTTGGCTTCCGCGCACCTGATAGAGCGCCTCCGCCTTACCGTACCACGGCTCCAGCTCGTCATAGGCAAACGGCCAGGCGGGTGAGACCCCCTCGAGATGCTGCATCTCGGCAAAGTCCTCGGCGCGGTAACGCGTCAGCACCGCGCCATAGAATTTCGAATTGCCGCCGACATTGTAGTAATTGCCGGGATTGAACGCCTTGCCGTCCGCATCGTACCAGCTTTCGTCCGGGCGGAAGAAACCCTTCTGGAAGATCGCGCGCGGATCGCGGTTCTCCGGACGGTCGGGCAAATGACCACCCGCCTCCAGGATCAGGATGTCTGCTCCCGATCCCGCCAGACCGGCGGCAATAGTCGACCCGCCAATCCCCGAACCGATGATGACGATATCGGGGGATTGGCTTCGTTGCGATGCGGCGTTCATGACATCGTGATCGTCAGGCGCCGATACGCAGCTGCGATTGCGGATCGAAGAACACGGCCTTGTCGAGATTGAACGCCAGCTGCGTCTTCTGCCCCGGCAGGATCTGGGCGTCGGCACGCAGGCGCGCCACCACTTCCTTGCTGCCAAGCCTGGTCACGGCGAAGGTATCGGACCCCGCTGGTTCGACCACGTCGATGAGGCACTCGCCTTCCACCAGCGAACTCGCATTGCGGTCCGCTCCGTCCGGATCGGTCAGGGCTTCCGGACGGATGCCGAAAATCACATCCTTGCCGGAATGCCCCACCAGCGCGCTGTTGGTCTTCCTGATCGGCAACCGCAACGGCGAGGAATCGGGCCGGTCGAGCACGACGCTCAAATCCGAAGCACCGCCCTCGATTTTCGCCTTGAGCAGGTTCATGGCAGGCGAGCCCATGAAGTCCGCGACAAAGAGGTTGGTCGGATTGTTGTAGATTTCCGCCGGGGTGCCGAATTGCTGCAGGATGCCGTCCTTGAGCACGGCGATCTTGGTGGCCAGCGTCATCGCCTCGATCTGGTCGTGCGTCACGTAGACGATCGTGGTTTTCATCCGCTGGTGCAGGCGCTTGATCTCGGTGCGCATGTCGACGCGCAGCTTGGCATCGAGATTGGACAGCGGCTCATCGAACAGGAACACCTGCGGATTGCGCACGAGCGCCCGGCCCATGGCAACACGCTGGCGCTGACCGCCGGACAGCTGGCTCGGCTTGCGGTCGAGCAGATGGCCGATCTGCAGCATGTCGGCAACCTGCTTGATGGCCTTCTCACGCTCGTCTTTCGGCACGCCGCGGATTTCCATGCCGAAGGCGATGTTTCCGCCAACGGTCATGTTTGGATAAAGCGCATAGGACTGGAACACCATGGCGATATCGCGCTTGGACGGATGCAGGCCGCTGATCGATTTGCCCTTGATGGAGATATCACCGGAGCTGATCGGTTCGAGCCCGGCAATGGTGTTGAGCAGGGTCGACTTGCCGCAGCCGGAAGGGCCGACGAGGACGAGAAAGCCACCCTCGTCGATCTCGATATTGATGTCCTTCAGGATCGGGACATTGCCATAGGATTTATGCAGGTTCTTGATCTGGAGAAATGACATTGGGTTATCCCTTCACGGCGCCGGACATAAGTCCACGGACGAAGTAGCGCCCGGAAACGATGTAGACGATAAGAGTTGGCAGTGCGGCGAGGATCGCGCCGGCGAAATGCACGTTGTATTCCTTCACGCCCGTCGACGAGTTGACGAGATTGTTGAGCGCGACCGTCATCGGCGTGCTGCTGAACCCCGAGAACGAGGCGCCGAACAGGAAGTCGTTCCAGATATTGGTGAACTGCCAGATGACGGACACCACGATGATCGGACCCGACGACGGCAGCAGGATGCGCCAGAAAATCTGGAAGAAGCTGGCGCCGTCGATCTGCGCAGCGCGGACCAGCTCCGTCGGGAATGCTTCGTAGTAATTGCGGAAATACAGCGTGGTGAAACCGAGACCGTAGATCACGTGCACGAAAATCAGGCCTTGAATGGTGCCGGCCATTCCGAGGGCACCGAGAACCCGCGCCATGGGTATGAGGACGATCTGGAACGGAATGAAGCAGCCGAGCAGCAGCATGCCGAACATGACGTTCGAGCCGCGGAACCGCCACTTCGTCAGCACATAGCCGTTCAGCGCGCCCAGCACCGTTGAAATCGCCACGGCCGGGATGACCATGATGATCGAGTTGATGAAGTAAGGCTTCAAACCTGTCGGCTGCACGCCGATCTGGGCCGTGGACCAGGCCGCAAGCCAAGGCTCGATGGTCCATTCATGCGGCGGCGACAGCATGCCACCCTGACGGATTTCATCGAGGGTCTTCAGCGAATTCACCACCATGACGTAGAGCGGCAAAAGGTAGTAAAAGGCGAAGACCAGCAGGGCGATATAGATAAGGATGCGTGTCAGCTTGCCGCTGGAGATGGCATTGTCCGGACTCGGAGCGCTCATTTGCTGCCTCCCCTGACTTCAGAATAGAGATAGGGAATGATGATCGCGAAAATGGTGATCAGCATGATGATGGCCGAGGACGCGCCGATGCCCATGGAATTGCGTGTAAACGTATAGGAATACATGAAGGTCGCGGGCAGTTCGGTTGCCTGTCCGGGGCCGCCGCCGGTCAGCGCAATCACCAGGTCATATGCCTTGATGGCGAGATGGGCGAGCACGACAAAGGCCGACAGGAAAACCGGGCGCATCAGCGGAATGATGATGCGGCGATAGATCATGGCGGTGGACGCGCCATCGATCTGTGCCGCCTTGATGATCTCGTTGTCGACGCCGCGCAGACCGGCAAGGAACATGGCCATGACGAAGCCGGACGATTGCCAGACGGCGGCGATCACCACCGTATAGATCGCCATCTTGGAATCCTTGATCCAGTTGAAGGCGAAACTGCTCCAGCCCCACTGGTGCATGGTGTTCTCAAGACCGATTCCGGGATCGAGGAACCATTTCCAGGCAACACCTGTCACGATGAACGACAGCGCCATGGGATAAAGGTAGATCGGCCGCAAGAAACCTTCGATGCGGATCTTCTGATCCAGCAGGATGGCAAGGCCAAGCCCGATGACGGTGCAGATGATGATATAGAGCGAGGCAAAAATACCCAGATTGGTGATGGCCCGCCACCAATGCGGCAGAGCCCACAATTTGCGGTAATTCTCCAGTCCGACAAAACCAAAGGACGGCAGCATCTTGCTGTCGGTGAACGACAGGACGCCCGTATAGATGATAAAGCCATAGACGAAGATCAGGACAATCAGAAAACTCGGCCCCAACACCAGTTTGGGTATCAAGTCCTGTATGCGGCTGCGGGTATCCATAGCCTCACCCCTTCAACTCTTAAGTTCTTGTCATTGCCGTGCTTGTTCACGGGAACCTGTCCGGGGCTTTGCGCCCCGGACAGAAGGAGCGCGCTTACTTGGCAGCGTCCACGGCGGAAACGAGTTCCTTGACCGCTGCGTCTGATGTCAGGTCACCGTTGAATTCGCGGGTAACCACGTCATAGATCGCATTCTTGATGGCGGCCGGAACCGCATAGCCATGGGCCATGGAACCGTAGAGCGTGCCGGCCTTGTTGGCTTCAGCCAGGTCCTTGATCGCCTTCTTGCCGCAGGCATCGAAGGCCGCATCGGACACATCGGTACGTGCCGGAGCTGAACCCTTCACGACGTTGAAAGCGGACTGGAAGGTCGGGCTCTCGATGGACGATGCCATGACGAGCTGCGACTTATGCTCAGCATCGCTCTTCTTGAAGAACAGGAACTGGTCGGAGTTGAACGTGACCGAACCCTGGGTGCCCGGGAAGCGCATGCAAACGAAATCCTTGCCTGGCTCCTTCTTGGCCTTGACGAACTCGCCCTTGGCCCAATCGCCCATGAACTGCACGCCGGCCTTGCCTTCGATAACCATGGTGGAGGCAAGGTTCCAGTCGCGACCGGAGAAGTTGTCATCCACATAGGAGCGCAGCTTGGTCATGCGGTCAAACGCTTCCTTCATCTTCGCGCCGCCCAAAGCCTTGGGATCGAGATCGATGAAAGCCGCCTTGTAGAAGTCATTGCCGAGCGACAGCACGACCGCGTCGAAAATCGTCGCGTCCTGCCATGGCTGACCGCCGTGGGCGATCGGTGTGATGCCCTGCTTCTTGAAGTTGTCGAGAAGGGCAATCAGTTCATCCCAGTTCTTGGGTTCCTTGCCGCCAGCCTTGTCGAGTGCAGCCTTGTTGATCCACATCCAGTTGGTGGAGTGGACGTTGACCGGTGCGGCGATCCAGTGACCGTCATATTTGGAGAAGTTCTGCAGCGCGCCGGGAATAACGTCGGCCCACTTTTCCTTCGATGCGACATCGTCAAGGTTGGCAAGAACGCCCTGCTTGGCCCAGTCGGTGATGTCGAAGCCCAAGGCCTGTACGGCTGTCGGAGGGTTGCCGCCGGTGACACGGGCGCGCAGAACGGTCATGGCTTCCGTACCGCCACCACCGGCAACAGGCATGTCGGACCAGGTGATGCCCTTCTTTTCCAGATCCTTCTTCAGGACTTCCAGCGCTGTCGCCTCACCGCCGGATGTCCACCAATGCAGGACTTCGACGTTTTCGGCAGCGCGGGCCATCGTGGCCGTGCCGAGCAGCATGGCTGCCGCAGCAACCGTATTCATCAACTTATTCATTTCATTCCTCCCAAGGAAAAAAAGATAAAATTCCCACTACCCTAGACCTCAGTTATCCCTCAGCCTGCCCCATTCATACAATAAGCCGAATGGCGAATACAATCGATTTAATTCGACGCCCAAAGTAATATCCTCCGCCCCATATGCATGTTCAGGGTCTTGGTCTCGGTGTAGTCCTCGACCGCATGACGGCCCAGTTCACGACCAAGGCCAGACTGGCGATAACCGCCGAACGGCAGCTCCGCTGCACCATCCATGAACGTGTTCATCCAGATGGTCCCGGCACGTACGCGGCGGCCTACCATCAGGCACGTATCGAAATCGCGGCTCCATACGCCTGCCGACAGGCCGTAGTCGATGGAATTGGCAATCCGGATGGCATCTTCCATCGTTTCGAATGTTAGCACGGAAAGCACAGGACCAAACACCTCTTCACGCGCGACGGCCATATCCGGCTGCACCGCCGAAAGAATGGTCGGGCTCATATACTGCCCAAGGCCGAGATCCAGCGGCGTACCGCCATGGGAAACGGCAGCGCCCGCCGATGCGGCATTGCGCACATAGGTGTCGATCTTGGCCAGATGTTCCGGTGTGATGATCGCACCGACCTTGGTCTGCGGATCAAGCGGATCGCCAACCCGGACCTTGGCCGACAGCGCGGCAACACGCTGCGTGACCTCATCGGCAATATCCCGATGAACGATCAGGCGTGAGCCGGCATTGCAGCATTCGCCCGCATTGAAATAGGCGCCGAACACCGCCGCATCGATGAAATCATCGAGATTGGCATCGGGGAAAACGATCTGCGGGTTTTTGCCGCCAAGCTCCAGCGAGACCTTTTTCAGCGTCTGGGCGGCATTGGCCATCGTCAGCTTGCCGACAAGGGTCGAGCCCGTGAACGAGACCATATCGACATCCGGATGGGTGGTCATCGGCGCACCGACCTCGGCGCCCGTACCGGCAAGGATGTTGACGACACCGGCGGGAACACCGGCTTCCATCAGGATTTCACCGAGAACGAGCGTCGATCCCGAGGTCAGTTCGGACGGCTTGACGACAGCCGTGCAGCCGGCAGCCAGGGCAAAGGGCAGTTTCTGGCTGACGATAAGGAAGGGGAAATTCCACGGCGTGATGATAGAGATGACACCGATCGCCTCACGCAGGACCACACCCAGCGTGCCGTCACCCAGCGTGTTGTAGCTTTCGCCATGCAGATCGCGGCCGAGCGCGGCGGCATAGCGCCAGATATCGACCGCGCCGCCCAGCTCGCCCTTGGCCTGCGAAATTGGTTTGCCGGATTCGATGCAGTCGAGATAGGCAAGTTCGTCGGAACGTGCCGCAATCAGATCAGCGGCCTTGAGCAGGATATTCGAGCGTTCGGCGCCGGTCATGCGCGACCATGGACCGTTGTCGAAGGCATTGCGGGCGGCACGGATGGCGCGCTCCGCATCGGCTTTCGTGCCCGCCTGATAGCGCGAGACCACGACACCATGGCCGGGGCTCTTGCGCTCGATCACACCTCCCTCTGCACCATCGGTCCATTTGCCGTCGATCAGCATCCGGAATTCGCGGATCTTGAAATTGTCGAGCGCTTGTGGCCGCATCAGAACCGTCATTACCATTCTCCCTTGAACACGGGCTCACGCTTTTCGGCAAAGGCCGAAACACCTTCTTTCAGGTCCGCTGTTTTGGCGACGAGGATCGAGCCGAGTGCTTCGACCGCCGTGCCATTGTCTTCGCCGTTAGCCGACGCAATCATCAGTTTGGCCACTTCCACCGCAGCCGGTCCGCGCCTGGCGATCCGCTCGGCATAGGCCTGCGCAGCGGTGACGGCGGCACCGGTTTCCACCACGTGGTCGACGATCCCGAGCGTGGCCGCTTCGGTCGCGCTGAAGATTTCACCGCCCAGCGCCATGCGGCGGACAGCCTGTGCCCCAAACCGGCGGACAAGCCGCTGCGTTCCCGACCAGCCCGGCACCATGCCGAGGCCCGTCTCCGGCAGGCCGATGCGGATATGCGTTTCGGCAATGCGAATATCGGCAGCAGCGGCAAGTTCGAGCCCGCCGCCCAGCGCATGCCCGTTGAGCGCGGCAATCAATGGCACGCGCAACGTCGCCAGACGCTCGAAGACGCGATGCCCGAAGCGGACCCAGGCGTGACCGAACTCGTTCGGCGTCATCGCCGCCCAGGCCTTGATGTCGCCGCCTGCGGAAAAGGCCTTGCCGGCGCCTGTCAGGATGGCGACGCGAATATCGGCATTGGCCTCCAATTCGTCGCACGCGGCTGAAAGCTCCTTCAGCATGGCAATATCGAAAGCGTTGAGTTTTTCCGGGCGCGACACGGTAATGGTTGCGACAGGCCCGTTGGAGTCAACCGTGATGCGGGGCTCAGCCATGGAGCGTCCTTTCCGGTTTCTGCGGCAGCTTCAAGCCGAAAGGCCCTTCGGCGAAGAGCTCTGCCGCCATCAGTTTCAGATCGCCGGCAACGATGAGCGGGAATTCCGACTGATCGAGAATCTGGGTCTGGAGATCGACACCCGGCGCAATCTCGGTAAGCACGATGCCTTCCGGGCGCAGGACCATGACGCAGCGCTCAGTGACATAGGTGATGTCCTGCCCCTGCTCCACGGCACGGCGGCCGGAGAAGGTGACGTGCTCGACTTCGTTGACCAGTTTCTTCAGCTTGCCTTCCTTCTCGATGACAAGCTTGCCATTCTCCACATGCACCTTCGCACCGGCATTGAACATGCCGGAGAAGACGATCTTGCGGGCCCGCGCGGTGATATCGACGAAACCGCCGGCACCGGCCGTCACATGCGGGCGGAAGCTCAGCTTGGACACATTGACGGAGCCGGACTTGTCGATCTCGAGGAAGGACAACAGCGAGGCATCAAAACCCGCACCCTGGAAATAGGTGAACTGGTGCGGTGACGGCACGAAGGCTTCGGCGTTGGAGGCGCAGCCAAAGGCAAAATCGAGAAGCGGGATACCGCCGACCGGCCCCTGCTCGATCACCCATGTCACCGCGCCATGCAGGCCCTCTTCGAGCAGGATGCGCGGGACATTGGCGGAGATGCCGAAACCGAGATTGACGGCGCTGCCTGCCTCAAGCTCCGTCGCGACACGGCGGGCAATCACCTTCTGGATGTTGAAATCCGGCAGGGCGAAATCGTCGAGCGGATGGAAGATCTCGCCCGAGATAGCTGGGTCGTAGACGGTCTGCGTGGTCTGCTTCTGGTCGGGGTCGACGACGACATAATCAACCAGAATGCCGGGAACGCGCACGTCATGCGGTTTGAGCGAACCGCTTTTGGTGATGCGCTTGACCTGCGCAATGACAATGCCGCCATTGTTGCGCACGGCTAGAGCCTGATCGAAGCCGCCGAGGTATGCGCCCTCATGCTCATAGGTCAGATTACCGCGCTCATCCGCCGTGGTGGCGCGGATGATGGCGACCTGCGGGATAACGGGCTTGAAGAACAGCCACTCTTCGCCCTCAAACTCGATCTTGCGGACCACCGGCTCGCGGGCGGCCGAGGCATTCATGGCGCAGCCCTGGCGGTCCGGGTCGACGAATGTATCGAGCCCGACCTTGGTCAGGACGCCCGGACGCTTGGCCGCCGCCTCGCGGTGCATGTCGAACAGGATGCCGGAAGGAATGTTGTAGGCGGCCACCTCGTCATTGCCGATCATCTGCCAGATCAGCGGCGGTTCAGCGGTCGAAGGCCCGGAAGGGTAGGAGCCGCCGAGAATGCGCTTGAGCAGCCCCTTCTTGGCGATGTAATCGATGCCTTTGATGCCGCTCATGTCACCCGCCGCAATGGGATGCAGCGTGGTCAGATCGCGCGGATGGCCCGTCGCATCGAAACGCGCGCCGATGGCTTTCAGCATCAGATCGGGGCAGCCAAGGCCGCTCGACGACGAGACCGAAACGATCGCTGCGTCGGGGATGAGGTTTGCCGCCTCTTCAGGGGTTATGTGCTTGCTCATGCTTGACGTCGTTCTCTTCAAAGACCTGGATTGATTGTCTGCACGGTGCCGGTGCGGGCGGCGTCGGTGACCGCAAGACCGGCGGCAAGCGACCAGACGCCATCTTCGCCCGTTGCCGGAGGCTGCCCCTTGCCGAGGATGGCGGCATGGAATTTGGCAATGCCGGTTTCGTAGAGGTTCCGGTGGTCGAGCTTGAGCTCGGTTTCACCCTCGGCATTGCGCAGGGTGACGGTGCCGACCGGCTTCTGCGTCATGACATTGCGGCCGACCAGCGAGCCTTCGGAGCCGTGCACCTCGAAGCCGGTTTCGGCATACTTCGTAGTGAAGCCATCATGGAACTGGGCAATCAGGCCCGACTTGAAGCGCAGCACGCCCATGACGCCATCGGCAAGGCCTGCCTTGCCAAGGCCGCCGATCTGGCTGGCGGCAACCGCCTCGACAGGATCGTCGCCCAGCACATAGCGCAGTGTATCCGTGTCATGCACGGTGATATCCAGGATGACGCCGCCGCCGGCTTCCGGCTTGTCGAGCCGCCAGCCCTGCAGGTGCGGCGGCAGATAGACCGCATGGAAAACCCGGGCGGCGAGCGGTGTGCCGATCCGGCCGGCAGCAATGGCGTCGCGCATGGCGGTGTGGCTCGCGGCATTGCGCAGATGATGATTGGTGCCAAGCACCACACCGGCCGCACGGCAGGCGTCAACCATGGCGCGTGCATCCGCAAGGCTCATGGCCAGCGGCTTTTCGCACAACACATGCTTTCCCGCAGCCGCGGCCGCGAGCACCTGATCCCTGTGCAGCTCATTGGTCGTCGAGATGTAGACCGCGTCGACATCCTGATCGCCGACCAGCGCATCGAGCGTGGTCACGGATTTGGCAATGCCGTGATCGGCAGCATATTTCCGGCCACGCTCGGCACTGGTGCTCATGACGGAAACGATCTCGCCGCCTTCGGCACGGATCGCATCGATCACCCATTCATGCGCAATCGTGCTTGCTCCGATCAATCCCCACCGCATCATGCCATTTCCTCCAGATGATTGTTCCTGACCGGCGCACCGCAGCTTTGCCGCACCACAAGGCGCACGGACGTCACCAGCGATTCCTGTTCATTGCCGCCGGCATTGATCTGCTTGAGCAGGAGCTGGGCCGCACGCTGGCCCATGCCCTGCGGGTCGACCGAAACGGTTGTCAGCGCCGGGACGGCGGTCTTGGCCTCGATCACGTCGTCGAAACCGATCACGCCAAAACCCTTGCCGGGCTCGATGCCGACGGCCCGCAAACCATCGCAGACACCGAAGGCCACCGCATCGTTGAGGCACAGCGCCGCCGTTGCCCGATCGGGATGGAGCATCATGCGCTCGACAGCGGCAACACCACCGGCGCGGGACGGCGCGGAATGGATGATCAGCGCCTCATCGACGGCAATGCCCGCTTCCTGCAGGGCATCGCGATAACCGCGCAGCCGCTCGGCAAAAACCGCGGTATCGAGAAAGCCGCCCATGAAGCCGATGCGCGTGTGGCCAAGGGCAACCAGATGACGCACGGCCGCCTTCGCGCCGGTATAATTGTCGGAAAGCAGGGTGGAGACCTTGGCACCCAGCAGATTGCGCACCACAACCACCACCGGAATACCGCTGTCGATCAACGGCTTGATATCCGCCGCCTCGGTGCCGCGCGCCGGCGACAGGATCATCCCGGCGATGCCGTTTTCCCGCATGGACGCGATGACTTCGCGCTGGCGGTCGACGCTCTCGCCGCTATGGGCAAGGAACTGCACGTAGCCTGCCGACTGAACGACCATATCCATGCCGACGGCGAGTTCGGCGAAGAAGCTGTTGGTGAGATCATTGACCACGATGCCGACGATTTTCGAGCGCGCCTGGCGCAGGTTGGCCGCACCGCGATTATAGACATAGCCGAGATCGGCGATGACGCTGTTGACCTTCTCACGGGTCTTTTCATTGACCAGCGGACTGCCCTGCAGAACCAGCGACACGGTGGATTTCGACACGCCGGCGGCATGCGCAATATCCACAACGGTTGTCCGGCTTCGGCTCACGGTCTTCCTCCCAGTCAGACGATGGATATAATTGGAACGTTCCAAATATGTCAAGCAGGAAAAATCAAGGACTATCACGATACATCGTCAGGACAACACAGAAAACCATGATTTACGGTGATTTCCTGCTCATTTTAACTTTCTCAGCCGTCGATCTTTCATTTTTCGGCTGCACAAAGGCTCGGATTTTTTCCTCTTGTTTTTTGGAACGTTCCAAATTACAAAGCCCTTCATACGACCGGGAGCGATATGATGAGCCTAGTTCTGAACCTGCCCGCCGCCGATGGCACGCTTTCAGCCTACCGCCTTTCCGGCGAGCCGACAGCGCGGCCGGATGCTCCGCCATCCTTCAGCCGTATCGCCTACGCGGCCGCCCATGTGGTGTCCGATCCGCGCAGGGACAGCGCGCCCTGGGGTTCGCCCGCCATCGACTGGGATGCCACCATGGCCTTTCGCCATCATCTCTGGTCACTCGGGTTCAAGATCGCCGAAGCCATGGACACGGCCCAGCGCGGCATGGGGCTGGATTGGGCAGGCGCGCAGGAACTGATCCGCCGCTCGCTCGCCGAGGCACGCAGCGTGCCGGGCGCGGACCTTGCCTGCGGTGCCGGGACCGACCAGCTGGCGCCGGAAGACACCCGCAGCCTCGCAGATGTGATCGCCGCCTATGAAACGCAGATCGGCTTTGTCGAGGCTGAGGGCGGCCGGGCCGTGATGATGGCCAGCCGGGCGCTCGCCAAAGTGGCAAAATCCCCGGATGACTACCGGGCCGTCTACGGCGAAATCCTGCGCCAGACGCGCAACAAGGTCGTCCTGCACTGGCTCGGTGACATGTTCGATCCGCAACTTGCCGGCTACTGGGGCTCCCACGACTTCGAGCACGCCCTGGAAACCGTGCTTGCCATCATCGATGACAACAGGGACAAGGTCGAAGGCATCAAGATTTCGCTGCTCGACAACACCAGGGAAATTGCCCTGCGCAACCGGCTGCCCGAGGGGGTCCTGTGCTTTACCGGCGATGATTTCAACTATGCCGAACTGATCGAAGGCGACGGCGCACGGTACAGCCACGCCCTGCTCGGCATTTTCGATGCGGTCGCGCCGCAGGCCTCGAAGGCACTGGCGCTGCTGGCAAAGGGCGAGACGACGGCCTTCCGCGCCGTGATCGAACCCACCGTGCCGCTGTCCCGCAAAATTTTCGAAGCCCCGACGCAGTATTACAAGGCGGGAGTGGTTTTCCTGGCCTGGCTCAATGGTCACCAGAGCCATTTCACCATGCCCGCCGGCATGCAGTCGGCACGCGGTATCGTTCATTATGCCGATATTTTCCGGCTGGCCGATCAGGCCAATGTTCTCGACAGGCCGGAACTTGCCGCAAGCCGCATGAAGAGCCTGCTTCAGCTATACGGTCTCTGATATCCGGCTTCTGCTGGAGCCCTCTTGATCCCGCGGGCTTGCCGGGCGATTGTCCGTGCCGACTCGCTCCATCATCCGGGATTCCCATGAAGCTGCTTTACCAGACACACTCGCCCTACGCCCGCAAGATACTGGTCGCCATTCACGAAATCGGTCTGGCGGACAGGGTCGAGGTCATCCACCACGAAACCAGTCCAACCCGGCGCAATGAGGCGGTCTATGCGCTCAACCCACTGGGAAAGGTTCCGGTGCTGATCGGCGAGGACGGCTTTGCGCTGTTCGATTCGGTTGCCATAGCGGACTATCTCAGCACCCTCCCCGGTGGCTCCGCCCTCATCCCGCCAAGCGGGAATGCACGCTGGGAAACACTGCGCCTGCAGGCGGCGGCGCAGGGCATTGCCGATTCCGGCATCGTGGTGCGCTGGGAAACCGAGCGGCGGCCGGAGCCTCTGCGTTGGCCGACCATGCGCGATGCCCAGTTGCAGAAAATCATCGCGGCCTGCGATTTCGCCGAGAAGGAAGCATCCCTCGAGGGCCTGCCGCGCATCGGTGAGATCGCCCTGGCGACAACGCTCGACTGGATCGCGTTTCGCAACGTCTATCCGTTTGCCGAAGGCCGCCCGCGCCTTGCCGCATGGTATGCCGGTTATTGCCAGCGTCCCTCGATGCAGGCAACCGCTTTTTCCGGTGAAACGCACGATTGAGACGGCGGTGAAACACCGTCTCCTCCAGGCCCATGCGGCGAGCGCCGGCCTGCGCCTTTGAATCCGATAGCTATTTGCACAAGTATCCAGTATTGAAGAACCCGTGGTGATTTGGCCGGCCGGCTTGCAGCCACGTTAAAAAACTCGCTAAAGGGCCGCGTGCGGACCGGAAGCGTTCTATCGGCTTTTTTTGGTGACCGTGATGCCTATCAAGATTCCTGATAAACTGCCCGCCTTCGATACTTTGGTAAGCGAGGGCGTACGCGTGATGACGGAAGCCGTGGCTATCCGTCAGGATATCCGCCCGCTCCAGATCGGGCTGCTCAACCTGATGCCCAACAAGATCAAGACAGAATTGCAGATCGCGCGCCTGCTTGGCGCTTCACCGCTGCAGATCGAACTTTCGCTGGTGACCGTCGGCAGCTACAAACCGAAGAATACGCCCGAAGACCATCTCAGCGCCTTTTATGAGACGTGGGAAAAGGCGCAGCACCGCACGTTCGACGGTTTCATCATTACCGGAACCCCCGTCGAGACAATCCCGTTCGAGGATGTCAGCTACTGGCCGGAAATGCGCGATATCCTGGAGTGGACGCAAACCAACGTCCATTCGACGATGAATGTCTGCTGGGGGGCGATGGCGGCACTTCATCATTTCCACGGCGTGCCGAAGCACGCGCTTGGCGAAAAAGCATTCGGTGTCTACAGCCAGAGAATCCTGAAGACAGCGTCGCCCTATCTCAACGGCTTTTCCGACGATTTCGCCATTCCGATATCACGCTGGGCCGAAGTGCGGCCGGCGGACATTCTTGCGCGGCCGGAACTGACGCTGCTGGCACATTCGGAGGAGAAGGGAGCCTGCATCGTCGAAGATCCGCGGTATCGCCGCCTTTATGTGCTCGACCATCTCGAATATGATTCCGGTTCGCTGGCCGATGAGTACTTCCGCGATATTCAGGCCGGGGTACCGATCAACCTGCCGTTCAACTATTTCCCCGATGACGACACATCAAGGCCGCCGCCCAATCGCTGGCGCTCGCATGCGCATTTGCTCCTGTCCAACTGGATAAACGAGATTTATCAAACGACACCCTTTGATATCGGTTCAATCGGAAAATCCCGATAAACGAAGGCCGGGCCAGCACGGCCGCCCGCCCTTCACCGCTGGATAGGGCAGCGGGAAGCCTATTCCGGCACAGTATGCGCTCGGCGCAGGACGGTTTTGGCCATGAAGGTTTCGAGGGCGTCGGTTTCTGCGGCGGTGACATGCAGGCCGACCTTGGTGCGCCGCCACAGGACATCCTGTGCGGTCATCGCCCATTCCTGCGCGATGAGATAGCGCACCTCCGCCGCGTAGAGATCCCAGCCGAAATGCTCGCCAAGATCGGCTAGGGATGCCGCCGTGCCCAACAGCCCCCAGGCCCGTGTGCCGTAGAGCCGTACGAGCCGGTAGGCATGGCGCGGCGCGAGGAAGGGGTAATCGGCTTGCAGCCGCTGCAGCTGCGCCGCAAAGCCGTCCGCCGGGAAATCGCCGCCCGGCAGCGTGCCGGCCGCCGTCCATGGCTTGCCCCTGGCCCCGAGCTTCTCCTCGATCTTCTCCAGCATGTGCTCCGCCAGCCGCCGGTAGGTGGTGATCTTGCCGCCGAATATGTTCATCAGCGGCGCCAGCCCCGCCGGCGCATCGCTTTTCAGCACATAGTCGCGCGTCGCCTCCTGCGCCTTCGAGGCCCCGTCATCATAGAGCGGGCGCACCCCCGAATAGCTCCACACCACATCGGCGCGCTGCACCGGCGCGGCAAAATACTCGCTGGCCGCCGCGCAGAGATAATCGGTCTCCGCAGCGGTGATCGTCACCTCGGCCGGATTGCCGTGATAATCCTGGTCCGTCGTGCCGATCAGCGTGAATTCCTGCTCATAGGGAATGGCGAAGATGATGCGCCCGTCGGTGTTCTGGAAGAAATAGGCGCGCGGATCGTCGAACTTTTTGCGCACCACGATGTGGCTGCCCTGCACCAGGCGCACATTGTGCGCCGCGTTGAGCCCGGCCACGCCGGTCAGGACCTCGTCCACCCAGGGACCCGCCGCATTGACCACCAGCCGCGCCCGCACCGTCTCCACCGCGCCCGACAGGGCGTCCTGCACGTCCAGCGTCCAGCCATCGGCCGCGCGCCGCGCCGCCGTCACCTTGCTGCGGGTGCGGATCACCGCGCCGCGGTCGGCCGCATCGCGCGCATTGAGCGCCACCAGCCGCGCATCATTGACCCAGCAGTCGGAATATTCGAACGCCCGCGTATAGAGCGACTTCAGCGGCCTGGCCGCCGCATCGCGCCTCATGTCGAGCGTGCGCGTCGCGGGCAGCTTCCTGCGCCCGCCAATGTGATCGTAGAGGAACAGGCCCAGCCGCAGCAGCCAGGCCGGGCGCAGCCCCGCATGGTGCGGCAGCACGAAGCGCAGCGGCCAGATGATGTGCGGCGCCGCCGCCCACAGCACCTCGCGCTCCATCAGCGCCTCGCGCACCAGGCGGAACTCGTAATATTCCAGATAGCGCAGCCCGCCATGGATCAGCTTGGTGGAGGCCGACGAGGTGCCGCTGGCCAGGTCGTTCATCTCGGCCAGACACACGCTGTAGCCGCGCCCCACCGCATCCCGGGCAATGCCGCAGCCATTGATGCCGCCGCCAATCACGAAAATGTCGTAGATCCCGTCCTGTGCCACCGCTCATCTCCCTGTTCGCAACCGTCCTGCCCGCCAGCGCCAGCCAATATAGCACCACTGCGAAACAAATACGAAACCAAAAGAAAATATAACGCGCATCAACTCACCCGGCAAGCCGGGATTCAACGGGATGTTTCGACCAGCCGCACATCCGCGTCCGCACAAATCGTGCGGATGATCTCGCTGTCGCAGCGGTCGGTGATGAATGTATTGACCTGTGACAGATGGCCGATGCGCACCGGGGCCGTCCGCTCGAACTTGGTGGAATCGGACACCAGGATCACGTGCCGGGCATTGGCCATGATGGCCTGCGCCACCTTGACCTCGCGGAAATCGAAGTCGAGCAACGCACCGTCATGGTCGATTGCCGACGTGCCGATGACGGCGAAATCCACCTTGAACTGACGGATGAAGTCCACGGCGGCCTCGCCGACAATACCGCCATCGGAACCGCGTACCACCCCGCCGGCAATGACCACCTCAATGTCGGGGTAAACCCGCAAATTGTTGGCGACATTGATATTATTTGTGATCACCATCAGGCCTTTCCGGCCCAGCAATGCCTGACCGACCGCTTCCGTGGTCGTGCCGATATTGACGAAGAGCGAGGCATTGTCGGGAATGAGCGCGGCGGCGGCCTGACCGATCGCCTCCTTTTCGGTTGCAGCGATCAAACGCCGTGCTTCATATTCCAGGTTCTGGATACCCGACGGGAACAGCGCTCCGCCATGGATCCGGTTCAGCAGCCGCTGATCGCACAGATCGTTCAAATCCTTGCGGATGGTCTGTGGCGTCACGCTGAAATGCGCAGCGAGATCATCCACAAGCACCCGGCCATGGAGTTTGGCCATTTCGAGAATTTCAGCGTGCCGGGGCGGCAGGAACATGAGGTATACTTTCGGTTTCGTTTTTCTGAATACTATACGAAAATGAAAATGAGCGCATGTCAATTAGCAATAAAGCGAAGTTGGCAGGCGACTGTGATTTCCAACGGGCCAAATCATATGGCGGCCATCGTCGCGGTTTGAAGATGTCCGGAGCTGGCGTCAATCCTCCCGAAAATATTCCGGCCACGGTGTCGGAAATGTCTTTTTGCGTTCGTCCTTGCGATAATCTTTGGCACGCCGTGCCAAATCATAGGAGGACATGATTATGGAAAGAACCGGACCGACAACAATTTCAGCCAAGGCGCGCTGGGCAGGATGGATTCTCAGCGGCCTCGTCATCCTGTTTCTGGTGTTTGACTTCAGCATCAAACTGGTGCCGCTCGATATCGTGCTCAAGTCAATGGCCGAGCTGGGGTATCCGGAGAGTGTGACCATGGCGCGTGGACTGGGCGTTCTGCTTCTCATCTGCACGGTGCTTTACGCCGTCCCGCAAACGTCGCTGCTCGGCGCCATCTTGCTGACCGGCTATCTCGGCGGTGCCATAGCGACCCAGCTCAGGGTCGGCAATCCCCTCTTCAGCCATTTGCTGTTCGGCGTCTATCTCGGGCTTATGGTCTGGGGCGGACTTTATCTGCGCGATCCGCGCCTGCGCGCTTGCATTGCGCTCCGCCCGGCGGACGGGTCAACTGTGCGATAGCGCCGCAATGCCGGCATCCGGCCGCCGACGAACCGCGGCCGGATTTTGCCCCTGTTCTATCGTGTTGCGCGCAGCGTCAGCTGCGTTGCGCCTGCAGCGACATTCAGTCCCTGGGTGGCTTCCGCGCTGAATGGCTGCAGGCCGAAATTCTTCGATGTGCCGCCGACCAGCGCATTCGCACCGAGACCGAGGCCAACCGAGGCACCCGCCGTCACGCCGACATAATTGCCGGCAAGGGCGCCATCGCCCGCCCGGTTTCCGGCGGCGGTATAAACAACCCACTGCAGATAGGATTTCCTGGTCACCCCGATATCGACGCCAAGTTTGCCGATGCGTCCGGCATATCGTTCAACGGAACCATTGGTCCGCATGAACCTGCATTGAACAGCCTTGCTCGACCCGATCAGCATGCCAACGCCGCCATCGACGGCGCAGGACAGCGTGCCGAGACGGGTCTTGGGGCCATTCGCCGCATGGGTCTGGTGCTTGGTCTTCTGATGAAGGGGAGCGGCACCTGCGCCCGAAGCCAGAGCCATGGAAACAGCGGCAGCCATTACGATCATTGTTTTCATCATCTATCCTTATTCCGTTGCGGCCCGGCGGTTTGAATGCGCCGTCGAAACCTGAAAACAAACGTGTGCGGGCCGGTTTGGTTCCGGAAACCGGCTATTGCCGCCTGCAACCGGCATTGGCGCAACCGGCACGGCGGCATGAGGCGCGAAAACCGGCATTGAAATTTCCGTGCAATCTGCAAGGTTTGCGCAACGGAAATGCCCGGGGAGGACATGGATTTGGCTATCACGTTCCGTATTGATCCTTTCCCGTCCAATGACGAGATGAACGCGCTTTGGGAATGGGCCTGGGATGACTTCGTCTGGAAGGATTTCTCCGTCATTCTGGCTCGCAGCCTTGCCCATGTGGGGGCCTATGACGGGCAGCGGCTGATCGGGTTCGTCAACGTGGCATGGGATGGCGGTATTCACGCCTTTCTTCTGGATACCTGCGTGCATCCCAAATTCCGGCGGCAGGGCATTGCCACACGGCTGGTCAGGGAGGCTGAAAACCTGGCACGCGCTCGCGGAGCTTTCTGGCTACACGTGGATTTTGAAGCCCGGCTGACCGGATTTTACCGGGGCTGCGGATTCAGGATGACGGGAGCCGGACTGATCAAGCTGCAACCTTGATCCGGCGCATCGGTGTTTTCCCGCACAGGAGGGTCGATGCCCTGGAGCTGCGTGCGCTCACTCGTCAAACCGCGAAAGCCGGAACGGCGACAATCGTTCCTCCGGCCTGTCCGATAAAATTTCCCGGCTCAGCAGCAGGCCGACGGCAGGCGCAAGCGTCACGCCGGAATGCATGACGGCGATGGAAAGGCCATCGAGATGTCCGGCCGGCCCGACAATCGGGAACCCGTCGGCGGGGGTCGGCCGGTAGCCGATGGTGAAAAAATCCAGTGCCAGAGCATCCACATCGTCGAGGTTTGCTTTCAGGCGCGAGAACAGCGCATCCGCGGTTGCCTGCTGATCCTCACCGGGATCGCTGCCGCCAAAATCCGCGCCCGCAATGATCCGCCCTTCTGCCGTCTGGCGCATGTGCAGATCAGGGGTGATCACGATACCGTTGAGCCGTTTCTCCATTGGCTTTGAATGAACGATCAGACCCGGCGGCGTCTCCATGGGCAGGGTCACCCCCGCAGTCTGCGCCAGGGCAGCGGCCCCCGCGCCCGCCGCGAGCACCACATGGTCGGCCTTCACCTCGCCGAACGACGTAACGACGCCGGCAATGCGCCCGCCCTCCTGGACGAGCCGTGTAACGTTTGCACCAACCAGCAGCCGCGCGCCGCGCGCCTGCGCCCCGGCCAGCATGCGCTGCGCCGCGGCAACGGGCTCAACGGCGCCCTCTTCAGCAATATGCACGGCCGCATCCGGCAGTCGCGCCAGATAAGGCTCGCGCGCGGCCACGGCTTGCCGGTCGATGCGCCTTACTCCATAGCCCCAGTGCCCATGCTGCGTGACGTAGGCCGCAAGTTCATCCGGCGATAAATCCCAGCTGATGCCGCCGCACCAGTTCACTCCGATGCCGGGCAGCTCATCGTGCAGGCGCTGCCAGCCTTCCATGGCATAGCGGCGGAAGCGGAAATAGAATTCGGGATTGCCCCAGCTGGCATTGATCCATGCAAAGGATGCAGGCGTGGCGACCCCGCCGCTTTGTTCGGCAACCACCGTGACAGCCGCCCCCTGCCGCGCCAGATGCCAGGCAATCGACGCCCCGATAATTCCAGCACCGACCACGATTACATGTTTCTGTTTCGCCATGATTCATTCCTCTTGGAAAGGCCGGGACTCTCTGCGCAGGGGAATGACAGCATCATTTCCGGGCGAATGCCACCGCAAAGGCTGCGAATTTGTGATGGCGCACATCCGGTGATAGAAAGGCTGGCATGATGAAGGGCCAGTTCAGGATAATGCGCTGTACAACCGCGGGGGTGGATGCCGTCGCGGCGGCAACGCGGCACAGCTTTTCCCGGCACACGCACGAACAGTACGGCATAGGCGTCATTCACCAGGGCGCGCAAAAATCCCTGAGCGGACGGGGAATGGTGGAGGCCGGCCCCGGCGACATGATCACCGTCAATCCCGGCGAAGTGCATGACGGCGCGCCCATCGGTGATGCAGGCCGCTCTTGGAAAATGCTCTATTTCGATCCGTCCCTCATTGACGCGATGACCGCAGATATTCAGGAGCACGGCGAAAGACGCGGCGAATTTCCCCGGCCCGTCATCCAGGACATACGGCTGGCGCACCAGTTCGAGCGCCTCTTCACGGCCATGACGACCACCGGCATTCCCTCGGCCATCCGGCAGGAAGAATCGCTACTGATGCTGCTTGCCGGCGTGTTTGACGAGCCGGGCGATCCGCAGCGGCTTCCGGCAATACCCCGAGCCATTCGCCGTGCCCGCGACCTGATCGATGATCAGCCGGCACACGCGGTGACATTGGAGGACCTTTCACGGGAAAGCGGTTTGAGCCGCTTTCAGGTGGTCCGTGCCTTCGCCCGCGCCACCGGCATGACACCGCATGCCTATCTGGTGCAGCGGCGCATCGACCTCGCCCGCCGGATGATCGCCGGGGGATCAGCTCTGGCGGAAGCTGCCATTGCCAGCGGCTTTGCCGACCAGAGCCACATGACGCGCACCTTCATCCGCAAATACGGCCTGTCGCCCGGCGCCTATGCCGACGCCATGAACTGAAGCCTTTCCTGCAATTTCGTTCAAGACGAACCCTGCCCGATCCGCTGTTGTGCGCCTTCCCGAGATGAAGAGGATTGCGCATGTCCAAGCAGGTTCAAGGTTATGTTTTTCTCGCGCTCGCCATGGTACTCGTCGGCAGCACCATCATTGCCAGCAAGGTGATTGCAGCGGGCTTGCCGCCCTTCACGGCAACAGCCCTGCGCTTTGCCGTCGCCTTCCCGATATTCCTGTTGCTGATGCGACTGACGCGAACCAAGTGGCCGCGGCTTGACCGCTCTGCCTGGATCCTTCTCATCCTGCAGGCGGGCGCCGGCAGCGTCGGTTACACGACGCTGCTGATATCCGGCCTCAAACTGGCCTCGGCAACGGATGCCGGCGTCATCATCGGGACGCTGCCGGTGGTTGCCGCAGTCATCGCCATTCTCGTCCTCGGCGAACGGCCGCACCGCTTTACCCTCGTCGCCATTCTGCTGGCGACAGCAGGCGTTGTCAGCATCGCCTTCCGCCCCGGCGAAAGCGGCGCACACTCCCTGCCGGGCAATGCCCTGATCTTTGCGGCTGTCATCTGCGAAGGCCTGTTCATCCTGATCAACAAGCGCCTGAGGACGCCCATTCCGCCGCTTGCCCTTTCAACATTGATGACAGGCCTTGGACTGGCGGTGGCCGTCGTACCCGCGCTGTTCGAAATGCCATGGACGGGCGGCATGAGCATTGGATCGTTCTGGGCTGTCATCTACTACGCCATTGTTCCGACGGTTGGCGGCTTCCTGCTGTGGTATGCCGGTGCCGCCCGGGTCAGCGGCGCCGAAGCGTCGCTCTTTACCGCCGTGGCACCGGTCTCGGCGGTGATATTCGCCGTCATCTTCCTCGGGGAAACCGTCAACCGGAACCAGATCATCGGCATAGCCTGCGTGCTTCTGGCTGTTGGCGGCCTCGGGCTGCAATCCCTGAAGCCGGTCAAATCCGCCTGAGCGCGGCCGCCTGTCCGGACAGGACCGCCGTCATGCGGTTGCTCCTTCTATGATGTCGTAGCCGGTGTTGATGATGGTCTTTTCAGCCGGGCGTTCGCGGCTTTCCAGGAGTTTTTCGGCGGCGGTCTTGCCGATCAGGAATCGCTTGGAAAGGATCGTCGACAGCGGCAACGGCAAGGCCTGCCCGATATCGAGACCGTTGAAGCCGAAAATGCCCAACTGTTCCTTCGGCGTTATCCCCGCATGCATGCAATGGAAGATGCCGCCCATGGCCATGTCGTCATTGGGGAAGACGACCACATCAAGCCCCGGCGCTTTCCGGAGGATCGCCTCAAGCAGATGGCGGCCAGCCATGGTGGAGCTGCCCCCCTGCACACGCTCTTCGGCAACCAGCAGCAGACCGGCGTCCTTCAAGGCGGCCCGCAGGCCATCATAGCGGGCGCGGGCGCGATCATCGCTGGCGATGCTGTGACCGGCATAACCGAAACGGCGATAGCCACGCTGCACCAGATGTTTGCCGGTGTCATAGCCGGCTTGCCAATGCGACATGCCCACGGCGATATCAACCGGATCGCCATCGATGTCCATGAGTTCGGCGACGCGAAAACGCCCATGCTCCAGATGCCGCCGTGCGGTGGCCGTATGATGCAACCCGGCCAGAATCACCGCTGCAGGCTGCCATGCGAGAAAAGACAGAAGAATGCGTTCTTCGATCACCGGATTGTAGTCGGTGACGCCGATGACCGGCTGAAACGCTGTTTCCGTCAAAGCCGTATGGATGCCGCGCAGCACATCCGGAAACACGATATTCGACAGCGAGGGCAACAGCACGCTCATCAGCGTCGAGCCCGAGGAAGCAAGACTGCCTGCCGCCCGGTTGGGAATATAGCCAAGTTCGGCGATGGCGGCGAGGACCTTCGCCCGTGTCGCATCGGCGATCGGCCCCTTGTTGCGAACCACGCGAGAGGCGGTGATATCGCTCACACCGGCAAGCCGCGCCACGTCAGCCAAAGTCGGCGTGTCGGCATTCCGGTGCGCGTTGCGTTTGCGTGGCATGGCATGATCCCGGTGGGATTGAGCAGAATAATGATAGCGCTACCATAAATCGCTTGATGAATGCTAGTGAGTGTGCATAACTTTGTGTTAGCGCTGTCATAAGACCCGCCGGGGTTGGCAGAATGAGACGTTCTGGGAGGATCGGTTCTTGAGTTCAGCGGCAGGTATTGCAGGGATTGGCCGTGGCCCAATGGGGCCTGGCATGGCCTTTGCGCCACTGTGTCACTGCGAACCTCGCATCTTTCCCCTCGCGCATAGCGTTTGAACAAAACGGGCGACCCGCCCGCACGACAAAGAGGTTGATTGCATATGCACGTACTGGTCATTGGCGCCGCCGGGATGGTGGGCCGCAAATTGCTGGACAGGATCGCGGCTGAAGAGGGTATCCTCGGCGGCGGCATCGACACGCTGACGCTGGTCGATGTGATCGAGCCGGTGGCTCCGCGCGCCCTCGCCGGTATTTCCACGACAAAAGCGGCCGACCTTTCCGATGCCGGTGTTGCTGAAGGACTGATCGCCAGCCGCCCCGATCTGATCTTTCATCTTGCGGCTATTGTTTCCGGTGAAGCCGAAGCAGACTTCGAAAAGGGCTACAAGGTCAATCTCGACGGTACGCGTTTCCTGTTTGAAGCTATCCGGCTGGAAAGCGCCAAGGCACCTTATCGTCCACGTGTGGTCTTCGCCTCCTCCATCGCCGTGTTCGGCACGCCCTTTCCCGACAAGATCGGCGACGAATTCTTCACCACGCCGCTCACCAGCTATGGCACGCAGAAGGCCATCTCCGAGTTGCTTTTGTCCGACTACAGCCGCCGCGGCTTTTTCGACGGCATCGGCATTCGCCTGCCGACCATCTGTATTCGTCCCGGCAAGCCGAACAAGGCGGCTTCGGGGTTCTTCTCCAACATCCTGCGCGAGCCCCTGGCGGGGCAGGAAACCATTCTGCCGGTGGACGAGAATGTCCGGCACTGGTTCGCCAGCCCGCGCTCCGCGGTCGGCTTTTTCGTGCATGCGGCAACGCTGGACCTCGAAAAAGTCGGGCCGCGCCGCAACCTCTCCATGCCCGGCCTTTCCGCCCTCGTCGGCGAAGAGATTGCAGCCCTGAAACGCGTGGCGGGTGAAAAGGCGGTCAAGCTGATCCGGCGCGAACCGGACGCGACCATCCAGAAAATCGTGGCAGGCTGGGCGACGGATTTCGACACGCGGCGCGCGGCCGCACTCGGGTTCAAGGCGGAGACCGTCTTTGACGACATCATCAAGGCGCATATCGAAGACGAACTGGGCGGAACACTATGACCAACTATCAGGATTCAGGCAGAGGCAAGATCGCACTGGTGACCGGCGGCGGCACGGGCGTCGGCAAGGCGATTTCTGTGGCACTGCTCGGTGTCGGCTGGACCGTCGTCATCACCGGGCGGCGCAAGGATGTGCTCGATGAAGCAGCAAGGACACTGGCCGCCGAGACCAAGGGAACGGTCAATCCCATTGTCTCCGATGTCAGCGATCCCAAATCCGTCGCCGCACTGTTCGAAGCCGTCAAGGCGGCCTATGGACGGCTGGACCTGCTGATCAACAATGCCGGGATCAATGTGCCGAATGTCGCCATGGAAGAGGTGACGTTCGAGCAGTGGAATGCCATTGTCGGCGCCAATCTGACCGGCGCATTCCTGTGCACGCAGCAGGCGCTGAAACTGATGAAGGCACAGACGCCGCGCGGCGGGCGCATCATCAACAATGGCTCGATTTCCGCAACGACGCCGCGGCCGAATTCGGCGCCCTATACAGCAACGAAACACGCCATCACGGGCCTGACCAAGTCGACCGCGCTGGATGGGCGGCCCTTCGACATTGCCTGCGGCCAGATCGATATCGGCAATGCCACCACCGAAATGACGTCGAAGATGGCGGGCGGCGTGCTGCAGGCCAATGGCGAGACGGCAAGCGAGCCAACCATACCGGCGCACTATATCGGCGATGCCGTTGTCTACATGGCCGGCTTGCCGCTGGAAGCCAATGTGCTGTCGCTGACTGTCATGGCGACGAAAATGCCGCTGGTCGGCCGGGGATAGTATTTTCGCGCGGTGTTTTGGGAGAAGCACCGTTAGGCACATTTCAGGGAGGAACAGGCATGGCATCAGTCGAATTCGCCAATGTCAGAAAATCATTCGGGACGCATCCGGTTATCAAGGGGGTTGATATCGAGATCGCCGATGGCGAGTTCGTCATTCTGGTCGGACCGTCCGGCTGCGGCAAGTCAACGCTGCTGCGCATGCTGGCGGGGCTGGAGAATATTTCCGCCGGCGAGATCCGCATCGGCGGACAGGTGGTCAATGGTCTCGCGCCGAAGGAGCGCGACATCGCCATGGTGTTCCAGAACTATGCGCTCTATCCGCACATGACCGTTGCCGATAACATGGCCTTTTCGCTGACGCTGAAAGGTGCCGCCAAGGCCGAGATCGACAAGCGCGTCAAACCGGCAGCGGAAATTCTGGGCCTCACCCACCTGCTCGACCGGTTTCCCCGGCAATTGTCCGGCGGCCAGCGCCAGCGCGTGGCCATGGGCCGCGCCATTGTCCGCGATCCGCAAGTGTTCCTGTTCGATGAGCCGCTCTCCAATCTCGATGCGAAGCTGCGCGTCGCCATGCGTGCGGAGATCAAGGAACTGCACCAGCGCCTGAAGACAACCACGGTCTATGTGACGCACGACCAGATCGAGGCCATGACCATGGCCGACAAGATCGTCGTCATGCATGACGGCATCGTCGAACAGATCGGGGCGCCGCTCGAACTCTATGACCAGCCGGCCAATCTGTTCGTCGCCAGCTTCATCGGCTCGCCCGCCATGAACATGATCAAGGGCAGGCTGGACCCGCATGATGCGCTGAAATTCGTGACGGAGAAGGGTGTTGTCCTGCCGGTGGCCAAGGCACCCGAAAGCGCCAGGGGCCGCGCCCTGATCTACGGACTGCGGCCCGAGCACATGACGATTGCCGAGGGCGGCATTCCGGCAAACGTCGTGGTGATCGAGCCCACCGGATCGGAAACCCAGATGATCATGCGCATCGGCGGCGACGACATTACCGGCGTGTTCCACCAGCGCATCAATGCCCGTCCGGGCGAGACGGTCGGCCTGTCGATCCACGCCGAGGCGACGTATCTCTTCGACGCGGAGAGCGGCAAGCGCCTCGTCTGAAAACCACCAAGCGGCACCCGCCAGTCGGGGAGCGTGTGCCGGTCATATAAGCCCCCGGAAAGCATGGGCGGAAGCGGGAGACGTTCCGGACATGCTTGTGAAACCCCAAGGAGGAGCATCCATGACCATCAACAGACGACATCTTCTCGGCGCTTCTGCCGGACTTGTGGCCGCTGCCGGGTTGAACCGGCTGGGCCTCACCCCGGCCTTTGCCCAGGCCGCCCCCGCCTACAAGCCGGAAGCGGGCGCAAAACTGCGCCTGCTGCGCTGGGTGCCGTTCGTGCCGGCAGAAGAAGCCGCATGGCTTGCCAATACCAAGAAGTTCAGCGACGCCACCGGCGTTGAAGTGCGTATCGACAAGGAAAGCTGGGAAGACGTGCGCCCGAAGGCCGCCGTCGCCGCCAATGTCGGCTCGGGCCCGGACATGGTGATGAGCTGGTTCGACGACCCGCATCAATATCCCGACAAGCTGGTCGATGTCAGCGAGCTTGGCACCTATCTCGGCGGCGCCCATGGCGGCTGGTATCCGGGTCTCGAAGGCTATGCCAAACGGGACGGCAAGTTCATCGCCCTGCCGCTCTGCGCCATCGGCAACGCCATCGTCTACCGCGACAGCCACATGAAGGCCGCCGGCTTCAGCGAATTCCCCAAGGACACGGCAGGCTTTCTCGAGCTCTGCAAGGCCATGCACGCCAAGGGCACGCCCGCGGGCTTCCCGCACGGCAAGGCCGTGGGCGACGGCAACAATTATGCGCACTGGCTGCTGTGGAGCCATGGCGGCAAGATGGTCAACGAAAGCGGCAAGGTTGTCATCAACAGCCCGGAAACACTGGCCTCGGTGAAATATGCGCAGGAACTCTACAAGACCTTCATTCCCGGCACGGAAAGCTGGCAGGATGTCAACAACAACCGCGCCTTTCTGGCCGGGCAGATATCGCTGACCGCCAATGGCGTGTCCGTCTATTATGCGGCTAAGAAGGACCCGGCGATGGCAGCCATTGCCGACGACATGCGTTCGGTCAATCTGCCCATCGGCCCGGTCGGCCAGTCGGTCGAGCTGCACCAGGCGTCCACCGTCTCCATCTTCAAGCACACGAAATATCCGGAAGCCGCCAAGGCCTATCTGCAGTTCATGTATCAGGCCGACAACATGAATGCGTGGATCGAAGGCGCCAGTGCCTATTGCTGCCAGCCGCTGAAGGAATATGCCGCCAATCCCGTGTGGACATCCAACCCCATCCATGCGGCCTATGCCAAGGCATCGGGCAGCCTGCGGCCGAACGGCTATGCCGGACCGCTCGGAACGGCATCGGCCGGCGTGATGGCCGACTATGTGCTGGTCGACATGTATGCCACCGCCGTGACGGGACAGATGACGCCGGAAGACGCCATCGCCCAGGCGGAAAAACGCGCCAACCGTTACTACAACGTCTAGCCAAGGGGTGGAGACCGGCAGGATGACAAAGAGCGTGAATACAGGATGCTGTGAAGGGAGTGATGTTCTTCACCCCCCTCTGTCCTGCCGGACATCTCCCCCACAAGGGGGGAGATCACATCGGCATCTGCACTTTTGCTTACCCCGCAGTGGCTCAGAGCTGATTGAAACAGCAGTGAAGGCTGATCTCCCCCCTTGTGGGGGAGATGGGCGGCAGCCCAGAGGGGGGTATTCCTTATGACAGCAACAACAAAGCCACCTTCAGCCCTCGGCGCGCTGACCCGGAACAATACATTCCTGGGTTTCATGTTTCTGTTGCCGGCGGCGGTGTTCCTGCTGTGCTTCCTGACCTATCCGCTCGGCCTTGGTGTCTGGCTTGGCTTCACCGATGCCAAGATCGGCCGGGATGGGGTGTTCATCGGTCTCGACAATTACATAGCGCTTGCCAACGATTCCGTGTTCTGGATGACGGTCTACAATACGGTTCTCTATACCTTTATCGCATCGGTGCTGAAGTTCGCGCTCGGGCTGTGGCTGGCGCTGATCCTCAATGAAAACCTGCCGTTCAAGTCATTCTTCCGCGCCATCATCCTGTTGCCCTGGGTTGTCCCGACGGTGCTGTCGGCGCTGGCTTTCTGGTGGATTTACGATGCGCAGTTCTCGATCATTTCCTGGTCGCTGATCAAGCTCGGCCTGATCGATACGCCCATCAACTTCCTCGGTGACCCCAACAATGCGCGGGCATCGGTCATCGCCGCCAATGTCTGGCGCGGCATTCCCTTCGTTGCCATTTCGCTGCTCGCGGGCCTGCAGACCATTCCGCAATCGCTGCATGAGGCGGCATCGCTCGACGGCGCAACCGGCTGGCAGCGCTTCCGCTTCATCACCCTGCCCATGCTCACCCCCATCATCGCCGTGGTCATGACCTTCTCGGTGCTCTTCACCTTCACCGATTTCCAGCTGATCTACGTGCTGACCAAGGGCGGGCCGGTCAATGCCACCCACCTCATGGCCACGCTTTCATTCCAGCGGGGCATCCCCGGCGGGCAGCTCGGCGAAGGCGCGGCGATTGCCGTCGCCATGATCCCGTTCCTGCTTGCCTCGATCCTGTTCTCATTCTTCGGCCTGCAGCGCCGGAAATGGCAGCAGGGCGGACAGGATTAAGGGGGAGAACGACCATGAGCATTTCCGAACAGACCGCCACGGCGCCACTCACCGACGACGCGCAGGGCATGAGCTATCTCAACCGGCTGCCGCGGCGCATCGTCGTGCTCTATCTGCCGCTGGCCGTTTTCATCATCGTCCTGCTGTTCCCGTTCTACTGGATGGCAATCACGGCGGTGAAACCCAACTCGCAGTTGACGGACTACAACAATTACAGCCCGTTCTGGGTGGTCGGGCCGACACTCGACCATATCAAATATCTCCTGTTCGAGACCTCCTATCCCGGCTGGCTGTGGAACACGCTCGTCGTCTCGGTCTGCGCGACCGTGCTGTCGCTTGCAGCCTCGGTCTTTGCCGCCTATGCCATCGAGCGCATCCGTTTCAAGGGCTCGCGTTCCGTCGGACTCCTGATCTTCCTTGCCTACCTCGTGCCGCCTTCCATCCTGTTCATTCCGCTGGCGGTGATCGTCTTCAAGTTCGGCATCTATGACAGCAAGCTGGCGCTGATCTTCACCTACCCCACTTTCCTCATTCCGTTCTGCACCTGGCTGCTCATGGGCTACTTCCGTTCGATCCCGTTCGAGCTGGAAGAAAGTGCCCTCGTCGACGGCGCATCGCGCTGGCAAATCCTCGTCAGGGTCATATTGCCGCTGGCGGTGCCAGGACTGATCTCTGCCGGCATTTTCGCCTTCACTTTGTCGTGGAATGAGTTCATCTATGCGCTGACCTTTATCCAATCCTCGGAGAACAAGACTGTCCCGGTCGGTGTCCTGACGGAGCTGGTGCGAGGGGATGTTTTCGAGTGGGGTTCGCTGATGGCAGGGGCGCTGTTTGGCTCGCTGCCCGTCGTCATCCTCTACTCATTCTTTGTCGATTATTACGTGTCCTCGATGACCGGCGCGGTCAAAGAGTAATTGGGGCGTGCCCCCATCCAGGAGTTGCTTTCATGACCACCAACAAAACCCCGAAAAAGCTTCGCTCGCAGGAATGGTTCGACAATCCTGACAACCCGGGGATGACGGCGCTCTATCTCGAGCGCTATCTCAACTACGGCCTGACGCGGGCGGAATTGCAGTCCGGCAAGCCGATCATCGGCATCGCCCAGACCGGCTCGGACCTTTCACCCTGCAACCGCCATCACATCGAATTAGCCAAGCGGGTGCGCGACGGCATCATCGCGGCGGGCGGTATCCCTTTCGAGTTTCCGGTTCATCCCATTCAGGAAACCGGCAAACGTCCGGGCGCAGCGCTCGACCGCAACCTTGCCTATCTCGGTCTGGTTGAGGTTCTGTTCGGTTATCCGCTCGACGGCGTCGTGCTGACCATCGGCTGCGACAAGACCACACCGGCCATGCTGATGGGCGCCGCCACTGTGAACATTCCCGCCATCGCCCTCTCCGTCGGGCCCATGCTCAACGGCTGGCACCGCGGCGAGCGCACCGGCTCCGGCACAATCGTCTGGAAATCGCGCGAAAAGCTGACTTCAGGCGAAATCAACTACGACGAGTTCATGGATATCGTGGCGTCGTCGGCACCGTCCGTCGGCTATTGCAACACCATGGGCACTGCGACCACGATGAATTCGCTGGCCGAAGCACTCGGCATGGAACTGCCCGGCGGCGCTGCCATCCCGGCACCGTACCGTGAACGCGGCCAGATCGCCTATGATACCGGCAAGCGCATTGTCGACATGGTGCGCGAAGACCTGAAGCCTTCCGATATCATGACGCGCGAAGCCTTCGAGAATGCGATCGTCATCAACTCGGCCATCGGCGGTTCGACCAATGCGCCCATCCATCTGAACGCGATTGCCCGCCATCTCGATATCGCGCTCGACAATGATGACTGGCAGACCATCGGTCATGACGTGCCGCTGCTGGTCAACCTGCAGCCTGCAGGGGAATATCTAGGCGAGGATTACCACCGCGCAGGCGGCGTGCCTGCCGTCGTGGCGGAACTGCTCAAGGCGAAGCGGCTGCCGCATCCATCAGCGCTTACGGTCAACGGCAAGAGCATCGGCACCAATTGCGAGGGCGTGGAAAATCTCAACACCGACGTCATTCGTCCCTATGAGACACCGCTGAAGAAGAAGGCCGGATTCATCAATCTCAAGGGCAATCTCTTCGACAGCGCCATCATGAAAACCAGCGTGATTTCCGACGAATTCCGCGAGCGCTATCTTTCCGATCCGGACGATCCAGAAGCGTTCGAAGGCATCGCGGAAGTGTTCGAGGGCCCGGAAGATTACCATGCGCGGATCGACGATCCGAAACTCGGCCTTGACGAGAACAGCATCCTGATCATGCGCGGCACCGGCCCCATCGGCTATCCCGGCGCGGCCGAAGTCGTCAACATGCAGCCTCCGGGCTATCTCTTGAAGAAAGGCATCCATGCGCTGCCATGCCTTGGCGACGGCCGCCAGTCCGGCACGTCCGGTTCGCCGTCCATCCTCAATGCTTCGCCCGAGGCGGCGGTCAATGGCGGCCTGGCACTGGTGCGCTCCGGCGACCACCTGCGCATCGACCTGCGCAAAGGCACCGCCAACATCCTCATCGATGAGGAGGAACTGCAAAAACGACGGGACGACCTTTTGGCGGCGGGCGGCTACAAATATCCGGCCAGCCAGACGCCATGGCAGGAAATCCAGCGCGGCATGGTCGATCAGCTGGCGCAGGGCATGGTCCTGAAACCGGCGGTCGATTTCCAGCGCATTGCCCAGACCAAGGGATTGCCGCGCGACAACCACTGAGGCCAACCGTTCGGGAGGGAACATGGCGAACACCATCAGGCGCTATGAGGGGCGGCATGCGGTCATTACCGGCGGTGCTTCCGGCATAGGCTACTGGACGGCGGAGCGGATCGTGTCGGAGGGCGGCACGGTCAGCCTCTGGGACGTCGATGCAGCACGGATCGGGGAAGCAAAAGCCAGGCTCGGTGAGGGCGCGCATGGGCTGGCGCTCGATGTTTCCGACCCGGTGCAGGTGGAAAAGGCGGCGCAGGACACCGCCGCCAGCGCCGGCAGGATCGATATCCTCATCTGTTCGGCCGGGATCACCGGGCCGAACGCCAAGGTGGCGGATTATCCGATCGATCAGTGGAAGCGGGTGTTCGATATCAACCTCAACGGCCTGTTCTACTGCAACCGCTTCGTCGTGCCGTTCATGCAGAAGAACGGCTATGGCCGCATCGTCAATGTTGCGTCCATTGCCGGCAAGGAAGGCAATCCGAATGCCTCGGCCTACAGCGCGTCGAAGGCGGCGGTGATCGGCCTGACGAAATCGCTCGGCAAGGAGCTGGTGCATGACGGCATTACCGTCAATGCCATTACGCCAGCCACCGTCGATACGCCGATCCTCCAGCAGCTCAAACCCGAATTCATCGACTACATGCTGTCGAAAATACCCATGCAGCGGTTTGGTACCGTCGATGAACTGGCATCCCTGATCAGCTGGATCGCCAGCGAGGAATGCTCGTTCACGACGGGTGCCGTTTTCGACATTTCCGGTGGCCGCGCCACCTATTGATCCCCTCCCAATCAGAAAGGTTACCCCATGAAACTCGTGCGTTACGGTCCTGCCGGTCAGGAAAAGCCGGGGCTTGTCGACAAGGATGGCAAGGTTCGCGATCTCTCCGCACACGTCGGGGATATTGCCGGTGAAGCGATTTCGCCTGCGGGATTGAAAAAGCTCGCAGGCATTGATCCGGCGTCGCTGCCCGAGGTCACTGTCGACCGCTACGGACCCTGTGTCGCGGGAACCGGCAAGTTCATCTGCATCGGCCTCAACTATTCCGACCATGCGGCGGAAACGGGGGCAACCGTGCCGCCGGAACCGATCATCTTCATGAAGGCGACCTCGGCCATTGTAGGCCCGAATGACGATGTGGAAATTCCGCGCGGCTCGCTGAAGACAGACTGGGAAGTCGAGCTCGGCGTGGTCATCGGCAAGCACGCCAAATATGTCGGCGAAGACGAGGCGCTCGACCATGTGGCGGGGTATTGCCTGATCAACGACGTGTCGGAGCGGGCCTTCCAGGCCGAACGCCAGGGGCAGTGGACCAAGGGCAAAAGCTGCGACACATTCGGTCCTACCGGCCCGTGGCTGGTGACCAAGGATGAAGTAGCTGATCCGCAAAAGCTGAAAATGTGGCTGGAGGTCAATGGTCACCGCTATCAGAACGGCTCGACCGAAACGATGGTCTATGGCGTCAAATATCTCGTTTCCTACCTGTCGCAATTCATGAGCCTGCATCCCGGCGACATCATCTCGACCGGCACGCCGCCCGGTGTCGGCCTTGGCCAGAAACCCAATATCTTCCTGAAGGCCGGAGATGTCATGACACTGGGCATCGAGGGGCTGGGCGAGCAGAAACAGACCGTCGTTCAGGGCTGACAAGGAGCCGGTTTTCCTTACTATGAGAATCATCGCGCCGGATGACGGCGCGGTTCCATGGGCGTTGCGCAGCGTCCGAACGGTACTGGGAGGTCCATTCATGAGCATCGCAACATCATCCGCCCACCCGCCGCAAAAGGCGCCGGCGGGCGCCAGCAAGGTCCGCTACATCATTCTTGCCATGTGCTTTCTTGGCATAACGATGAATTACCTCGACCGGGCCAATCTGAGCGTGGCACTGCCCTATATCGATGCCGAACTCAATCTTCAGCTGACCAATGCGGAAAAGGGACTGATCTTCGGCGCCTTCTTCTGGGCCTATGACGGGATGATGCTCATTGCCGGCTGGTTCACCGACAAGGTCGGGTCACGCCGGTCATTCACCATCGCCGCGGTCTGGTGGTCGGCCTTTACCGCGCTGACGCCGCTGGCCACCAGTTTCTGGGGATTTTTTGCCGTGCGCTTTGCCCTGGGCGCCGGGGAAGCCCCCGCCTATCCCAGCGCGACCAAGGCAGCCTCCCGCTGGTTCCCGAAGAGCGAGCGGGCCTTCGCCACTGCAGTGATCGATTCCGGTTCGCGTGTCGGCACGGTGCTTGCCTTGCCGATCGTTACGGGCATTATCGCCCTGACCACCTGGCACTATTCCTTTGCCATCCTCGGCGCACTCGGTCTTGTCTGGGCCTTCTTCTGGTATGTCATGTACCGCGATCCGGCCGAACACACCGGCGCCAATGATCTCGAGCGTCAGTACATCACCGACAATGGCGGCCGCACCGATGCAACCGATGATGCGGAAGCAGTCAAGATTCGCTGGATCGACCTTTTCCGCTACCGCACCATCTGGGGCATGATGATCGGATTTTTCTGCCTGAACTTCGTCATCTATTTCTTCCTCACCTGGTTTCCGGACTATCTGAAGAATGCACGCGGCCTCAACCTGGCAGAGCTTGGTACATTCGGCATGATTCCGGGCCTGACCGCGGTGGTCGCCGCATGGAGCGCAGGCGCCTGGGCGGACCGGGCGATCCGTGGCGGTGCCGACGTCACGGCCATTCGCAAGCTCATCATGGTTGGAGGCCTGCTGGGCGGCGCAGCCATTCTGCCGGCGGCCTTGGTATCATCGCTTTACATGGCACTCATCTTCCTGGCGATTTCCTACAGCAGCCTCGCCGTAGCCGCCACGGCCATCTGGTCCCTGCCCGCCGATGTGGCGCCCAGTTCCCGTCACGTCGCATCCATCGGCGGTATCCAGAATTTTGCCTCGAACATTGCCGGTATCATCAGCCCGTTCCTGTTCGGCGCACTGCTTGACCGTTTCCACGGCAACTATACGCCCTCCTTTGCCATGGCAGCCTTCATGGCGCTGGTCGGCGCTTTCACCTATGCCTTTGTGGTCGGCCGTGCAGAACCGTTGCCGGTGCTTCCGCCAAGGACCTGAGACGGAGGAGGATATTCCCCTCCGTCCCCGCAGCGCCGCTCAATAATCTCTTTCGAAGAACACACCGGCGCCGGAGTCACCATCGCTGCCGACGGAGCCCTTGGCCTTCAGCTGCGGCGTCACGTCGAGATTGATCGTGCCCTTGGTCTTGCCGCCCGCACCTGCTTCCACGCCAAGATAGACATTGTCGCGGATATAGCGCCCGGCCTTGACGCCCGCATTGCCTTCGCTGTCGGTTGTCACGTCGAGATCGTCGAGGCCAGTGCCCTTGCGCAGACTGTCGAGCAGGGATGAGTTCGAGCCGCCGGCCAGTTCGGCCGCGGCGGCAGCCAGCCGCGCAATCTGCAATGGCGACAATTCACTGATGGAACGATTGAAGATCAGGCGGGCAAGGACCTCGTCCTGCGGCAATTCCGGCTGCGACGAGAACGCGATCTGCAGATCGGATACCCGCCCCTTGACCGTGACATTGACGGTAATGTCGCTGCTCTGGGTGCTCGCGACGAAATTGAGTTCCGGGTTGAGATCGCCGACCAGCGTGACCTGCCCTTCGGTGAAGGTGATACGCTGCCCGAGAATTTCAAGGCGCCCGCGCACCAGGTCGAACGCACCGACCGGCTGGATATCGGTTGCGGGGCCAGTCAGCCGCACCGAGCCGCCGATTTCCGTATCCAGACCCCGGCCGCGCACGAAGATCTTGTTGGGCGCGGTCACATTGATATCGAGCCGCACCACACTGGGCCGTGCGGTGGGTGTTGCCGTGGCGGGCTGGTCGGCCTTGGCGCGCTTCAGCGTCGTGGCGACTGCCTTCGGCGTCTTCTTGTGCTTGACGTCGATGACCGCCGACGAACCTCCAAAGCTTTCGGGAACGCTGATTTCCGCACGGTCGACATTGATGTTGCCGGCAATCACGGGATCGCGCGTCAAGGGGCCGTTGACGCCGAGCGCACCGGTCAGCGTGGCAACGACAAGATTGCCGTCGGCATAGCGGGCCTTGTCGAGCTTGATCTGGATGTTGGCGGGGAAATTGGCCGCTGCATCGGTGGAGATCGTACCGGTGGCGCTGACCGTGCCGCCGGTGGAAAGCCCGGCATTGAGCGTGCGGATGGTGACGGTCTGTCCTTCCATGCTGCCGAGCAGGGTAATGCGCTGCAGCCGCAGATTGGTTTCCGGATCGACCACTTCGGCACCGTTGGCCGAGAACATGCCGCGGATCAGCGGCTGCTGGAAACTGCCGGAGACGGATGCTGTGACGTCAATATTGCCCTTCGCCTGCGTGCCGCGATCGGCAAGGAAACGGTTGGCGAGGGACAAAGGGATATTGCCCGTTACATTGATGCCAAGCCCGTTTCCGGAAACCGGCACATTGCCATTGGCCGACACGGTGAAACCCTGCGGCCCGTCAGCCTTGGCCGAGGTAAGTGTCAACGTATCGTTGGCAAAGCGGCCGGCGGCGGTCAGTTGCAACGGCGACAGACCGGCGTCCTGCAAAGGCTTGGCGGAGAGGCCCGATCCCTTCAGGTCAAATTCGGCATTGGGTTTCTGCACCGTGCCGGTGATGCGGCCCCTGCCGGTGACGTTGCCCGCCAGGTTCTGATCCTTGACGACGCCGTTCAGCGCGCGCAGCGGCAGGTTGCCGAGCGTCAGATCGACGGCAAGCTGTCCCGTCGTCAGTGGAACCGAGCCTTTGGCCGACGCATCGAGCCCGTTTGCACCAGTCAGGCGCGCATCGACATTGAGCTGATCGGTGGTCGATGTGCCCTTGGCGTCCAGATTGAGGCCATCCAGTCCGGCCTTTTTCAGTACGGCGGCGGTGATCGCACGGGCCTGCATATTGAAGTTCACGTCAGGCTTGTCGCGGGTGCCGCCGATCCTGGCGGTACCGTTGATTTCACCGCCCAGTCCCAGATCGGGCTTGACCGCATTGGCGACATCGAGCGGCAGCTTCTCGATGGCAACGGCGAGGTCCAGTTTTTCGGCGACATCGCCGCGGATCGTAACCTTGCCCTTGCCGATATCCAGAATGATATCACCGAAGGAAACATTGCTGCCGGCGACATTGATGGCGGCCGGCTGGACCAGCCGGGCGGCAAGCGCACCACGGGTCAGGTCCGCATTGGCGAGCGACAGGAGAAAGCCCTTTTCCGTCGGTTCGAGCGAACCGCCAATAGCGGTTTTCGCTCCATTTTTCAGCGCGGCGTTCAGCTTGAAATCGGTGGTCTTGCCCTGCTGCGCCGCCTGGGCATCGAGGGTCGAGATATCGACACCACCGGCCGAAACCGTGGTGGCCGTGATCGTGCCATTGGCGGACGGAACCTTGAAGATGTTCTGGGCGGCCAGCGCAATCGCCGCCTTGCCGACGATGACATTGTTGGCCTTCAGCCCGTCAATATCGCCTTTGACATCGATGTTCTGGCTCTCGTCATCATGGCTCAGCGCAATGGCGGCATTCGCCTTGCCGGTCGCCTCCACGAGGAACAGGGCTGCGGCCGTCGACACGTCGCTGGAAGCGAGGGTCAGGTTGCCCTGAAGCAGCCCCTTCTTGTCCTGGGTGACATCACCGCGCAGCCGTGTGCCACCGGCAATGAACTGGATATTGCTCAGGCGTTTTTCGTCCTTGTGCAAGGCAAGTTCGGTGGCAAGATCGGCACGAATGCCGTCAAGGAACGCCAGACCGGATACCTTGCCGTCCAGCGCATCCTTCAGCAGAAGCCCGTTGAAGGAAAACGCGCCTTCGCTGAGCTTGCGCCCGGAGAGCCTGCCATCCGGAACCCCGGCATTGAACGCAAGAGCGATGATGCCGTCGCTGCCGCGCGCGCTGCCCTTGACCTTGAGCGCGCCGCTGGTCTTTTCCGACAGGAGCGCGAGGTTGGTGAGATCGAGACCGAAGTCGAAATTGGCGGCGCCTGTGGCAAAGGTGCCATTGGCCGTGACCAGCGTCTGCGGGTTTTCGACCCGGAAGTTCCTGGCGCTGAGGCCCGCTTCGCCGCGCGCAAGGCCGCCGGTGATGCGGGTTTCGCCCTCAAGCACGCGATCCGCCGCATCAATGCCAAGCGTCATGCCGGTTGCATGGCCATCCAGCATCAGATTGAAGCCACCCGTCAGCGCTTCGACAGCACCATTGGCCTTCAGATCGAGCGCGCCGGCGAGATCGCGTCCGGCAAGTTCGGAAAACGGTGCGATGCTCGATGCCGTGACCAGGATGTCGCCGTTATAGATGAACTTGTCGATGGTGCCCGCCAGCGCCGTGCTGAAGCCGTTGGCGGCAACCAGCGCCTGTTTGAGATTGACCGGCGTACCGGCCTTCCAGTCGCCGTTGATCTTCAGCTGGATCAGGTCGCCCAGCGCCTTGGCGATATCGGCGCGCTTGGCCGTGATGCCCGACACATCGCCGTTCACATCGTAGCTCAGGGAGCGGGCGGCCGGGTTGTCGAGATTTTCCGCCAGGCCTTTGGCAACGAGATTGACCGTTTTGGCGGCAAAATTGTTGGTGGTGAGGTTGGTGACGTCAAGCGTGCTCGACCAGTCATTGCCGGCACTTGCCCCGAACGCAACGGCCAGTACGGCCTTGTCGACGGTAGTCTGGCCGCCCGCAACCGGCAGAATGACCTTCTTGCCGCTGGGATCGGCAATCGAGGCATCCACTTTCAGGCGGCGCAAAAATCCATCATTGGTTGTATCGGCTGTCGCATCGACCGCAAGAGCAGCGCTCTTGATGGTCAACCGGTCAAGCGAAACACCGCCGGCATCGCGCACCACGCCATTGACAGCGAGCGCGTTATCGTTGCCGAAGAAATCCCGGAAGAGCGGCGGAACCAGCATGGCGATCGCGCCATCGACGGTTGTCTTGAACGCAAGTCCCTCGCCCTGACGGTTGATCTGCGTGCTGCCGGTGAGAACACGCTTGCCGGCGGCATCGAGTGTCAACTGCAAGGCAATATCGCTGAGCGGGCCCGATCCCTTCAGCGAAAGCGCAACCGGTGGCCTGCCTTCAATATTGAGAAGATTGGCGGCAATACCGTTCTGCGGTTCATTGAGCGACAGATCCAGATCGAGCTTCTGGCTTTCCTTGGCATAGGCCGCCTTGATCGCAAAGGTGCCGCCCGGGCCGTCAAGACGCTGCACCTTGAGGTTCGAATCCAGGGAGCCGCTATCGAGTGTCAGGCTGCCTGCCAGGGAGATTTCCGACTTCAGCCCGAAAATACTGTCGCCGAAGGCAATGCGTCCCACCTGCAAATCCTGCAGGATGACTGCAAGCGGCAACTCCGGCAGACTGAAACCCTTGGCTTCGGGTGAGGGCAGGCTGCTGGTGTCCGGCAGCGGCTTGCGGATGACATCGATGCGTTCCGCGCCGAGGCTGTTGATATCCAGACGCCCGCGCAGCAACGCCAGACGGCTCCAGACAATTTTCGCATTGGTAATGCGCAGCCAGATTCCTTCACGGTCGGCAATGGTGATGCTGCCGATATTGGCTTCCGACGACAGGACGCCCTGAATGTCGGAAATGGAAATCTGGCGATTGGGCGTCGACAGCTGTTCCTCGACGAAGCTGAGGAAATAGGACTTTTCCGCCTCGGCGCTATCCTGCGCCAAAACCGGTGCTGCAAAAAGCAGAAGGAATATGACTGCGAAAATCCGGGTCAAAACGCCTGTCCTATACCAACGTAGAATGCAAAACTCGGGTCATTTGTCCGCCGGTCGAGCGGCATGGCCACATCGAGGCGGATCGGGCCAAGGCCCGTATTGTAACGAATGCCGGCGCCAACGCCCACACGCAACTGCTGGGCAAAATCGGGGAAAGACTCTTCGCCCACATAGCCCGCATCGACAAAGCCGACGGCACCGATGGTGTTCGTGATCTTGGCGCGCGCCTCCACGGATCCCTCGACCAGCGACCGCCCGCCGATCACATAGCTTGTGCCGTTGCGCTCGACATTGACGCCGATGTTGCGATAGGCGTAACCGCGCACCGAACCGCCGCCACCGGCAAAGAACAGCTGGTCTGAAGGCAGTTCGGCAATTTCTGCGCCGACAATCGTGCCGAGTTTCAGGCGGCCGGCGAGCACAAACCGGTCGTCCTTACCGAAGCCGAAATAGGTGCGGCCCTCCGCCGTGAACTTGGTGGCGAAGTTGCCATGCTCGATTTCGTAGAACGGCGACAGCAACCCTTCCAGAAAATAGCCGCGCGCCGGATCGACCTTGCTGTTGCGGCTGTCATAGGTGAGGCCGCCCAGCAGACCGACGGTGAGAAAATCGCGCGTGCCGAAGAAATCGTCCTTGAACTGCGATTTGGAAACATTGGCGGTGAGCCTGCCAGAGAGTTCATCGGAGAAAATCTGGGTGAACCCGGCATCGGCCGTAATCGATGTCTGCGTGTAGGCGTCGAGCACCTTGCGCTCGCCAATCAGCGAGGCGATGAAATCGGTATCAGGCGTATAGACGCCGGGCTTGGTGAAACTTGCACCCAGCAGATAGCTGTATTCCGAGGGGTCGTAGGACTGACTGCCGATGCCGCCGATCTTGGCGTCAATGCGCAGCCGTTCCGCCCGGCCGAAGAGGTTGCGGTGCAGCCAGTATGTCTCGAGACCGAGACCGTCCAGCGTCGAATAGCTGCCGCCAACGCCGAAGCGGCGCAGCTTCTGTTCCTGCACCGCCACGGTGATCGGCAGCAGGCCGTTGCTATCAATCGCATCGCCTTCCTCGATCCGCGCCGAGCGGAAGACTTCGAGGCGCGACAGCCGTTTCTTGGCTCTCTCGATTTCGTCGGGATCGTATTCCTGTCCCGGCTGCAGGCCGGTGATGAACGCCACGAATTCCGGATCCATGCGCTCGGTGCCCTTGACCTGCACCGGTCCAAAACCGGCCTTGGCGCCGGGATCGGCATCGATGGTCGCGTCAACCCGGCTGGTTTCGTGGTCGGCGATAACTTCCCGGCTGACAATCCGGGCTTTTGGATGCCCCTGCTGGCGCCAGGCATCGACCACCAGCCGCTCAGCTTTGACAATGGCTGTCGAGCGGGCGATTTCGCCAGCAATGTAGCCCTGTTTCTCCGGGCTTTCGACAAAGTCTTTCGGGTCGAGCGTCGGCGGCGCCATGTTCTTGACCCGGGCCGACGCAAACAAGAATTGCGATCCGGGATCGACTGAAATGACCACCTTGGCCGGCTTGGACAGCACGGCATCCGGCGGAATATCGCTCGCCTCCTTGCCGTCGACCTGAATGCTGATGGTGCCGCCATAGCGGCCGTCCGCATAGAGCGCACCAAGTATGCGGCGATAATCTCCGCGCGCCTTGGCGAGCAGTCCAGCCGCACCGGACGCAGGCTTGTCCTTATCGGCAAACAGGCTCGATGCGCCCTCCACGAGCGCCTTGGTTTCATCGCTTGTCGAAGCAGCGGTTTCAACCGTGTATCTCTGCGGGTCGGCGATGACCGAATCCGCATCGTCCTCCTTCTTGGCACCCCAGAGATGAACGCCGAAAAGATCAAAGGCCTGGGCAGGCGAGACAAGGGCCGTAAGGGCCAGCAATGCGGCGCCGAAACAACTGGCCTGTGGGCGCTTCAAGTCCATCAACCAGCAAATTCCCTACACATCAATAAACACAAGGATACACTGCAGCGACCGTGCGCACGCTGCCTGCAATTGATAAAATTCGCCCTTCGAGCTTAAGAAAACGATAACATGCCGGGAAAAGCTGGCCAACCCGCAATGGCACCTGATCGGCCATGCAACCCGGCACTAGTGGCCATATCGCCACAAAACCGCGATACAAGCGCATTTAAATGCCAATCACTTTTTATGTGCCGCGTGCAATAGTTTGCCATGTCGGCCCAACACGACAAGGGCGCCTGAGGCAACAGGCGCTCCTTTGCGTGCAAGCCGGTTTTATTCGGCGGCGGCGAGCCATCCGCCCTGCGGGCTGGCATCGACGGGCATGGCGGCGCTGATGTGCCCGGCGACGATTTCAGCCGTAGCGGCAGACAGTGTCCAGCCGAGATGACCATGGCCGGTGTTGTAGAACACGCCGGGCCGCCTGCCAGCACCGACGCGCGGCAGCATGTTCGGCATCATCGGGCGCAGGCCGGCCCACGGCACCACATTGGACGTGTCCATGCCCGGGAACAGGTCGCGGCTCCAGTCGACCAGCGGCTTGACCCGGTCGTGGCGAATGTCGCGGTTCTCGCCATTGTATTCGGCCGTACCGGCCACGCGCAGGCGCCCCGCCCCAAGACGGCTTGTGACGATCTTTGCATCATCGTCGAGCAGGCTCACCCATGGGGCCGACTGCTGGCTCCCGGCGTCATCCAGATTGACGGTGATCGAGTAGCCCTTGACCGGATAGATGTTGACGCGGTCGCCGAGCTGGGCGGCAAATTTGCGGCTGGCAATGCCGGCGCAGATGACGATGGCGTCAAAACGCTCGGTCTCAGTCCCGGCATCGGCAACGGATGCCCTGTTCCATTCCACCACCACGCCGCCGGCGCCGTGCTTCAGTTCGGCAACGTCGGCATCGCCAATGAAGCGCACGCCGTGGCGGATGGCGGCAGCGGCAAGGCCGCGGGTGAATTTGTGGATATCGCCGGTCGAATCGGACGGCGTGAAGAACCCGCCATAGAAGGAACCGTTCATTGCCGGTTCGATGCTGCGGATTTCCTCATTGGTGACGGCCCGCCGGTCAAGACCGCCGGCTTCCAGCAGCCTGTTGACCTTGACCGCGTGGTCATAACCGTATTTCGAGCGGTAAATATGCAGGATCCCGCGCTTTTCCAGGTCGAAATCGATCTTTTCATCCGCAGCGATTTCGAACATGCGCTTGCGCGCTTCAATGGCGAGCCTGGTGGTGGCAATGGTATTTTCTTCGTAGTGCGGGATGTTCATGACGAATTCCGCCATCCAGGAATATTTGTGCCAGGAGGGTTTCGGGTTCATCAACAGCGGCGCATCCTTGCGCAGCATCCACTTCATGCCTTTGAGCACCGTGGACCAGCTGTTCCACACCTCCGCGTTGGACGCGGAAAGCTGACCGCCATTGGCGAAGGATGTTTCCATGGCCGCGTAGCGGTTGCGGTCGAACACGGTCACGGAATAGCCCTGGCGGGCAAGCGCATAGGCAGTCGTCACGCCGGTGATACCGGCGCCGATAATGGCGATATGGGTCATGATAAAACGGTCCTCAGGCAACACATGGTTTCAGTTTCGCCGTTGACAACGGCACGAAACCCCATCTGTCACGGAACCTGAGAGCTTGGCCCTTTGAGCGCCCGCCGGATGTTTGTCATCCGTGTCGTCGGCGCCTTTTTCCGGTCATGCAACCGGGCAGGGCTTTCTCCTTCGGTGGGTACGGCTTTTCAAACCATACCTCTCTCCAGATGTTCTAGACTATTCTGGTCCTTTTGCCTGAGAGTTTCCGGGGCGGTTGCTCCATCGGCGCCGGTTTTACCGGTCTCTCCCAGATAGCCTGTGCGAACGCGGGATATATATCGCAGTTGCGAGACGAGAACAACTGGCTAAGAAGCGTCGCAGCAATTATGCTGACTGAAAATCGCCCAGCCTTCCGGAGGAATTTATGAAGCCTGTCTTTCTGCAACTGCAATGCGCACCCGGCAAGACGTACGAAGTTGCAAAAACCCTGTTCGAGCGTGAAATCGTCTCGGAGCTCTATTCGACCAGCGGCGAGTTCGACCTTCTGGCAAAGATCTACATTCCGGAAGATCAGGATATCGGCAAATTCATCAACACCAACGTGCTCGATATATCAGGCATTGCGCGATCGCTGACAACGCTGACCTTCACCGCGTTCTGACAGGCGCTCGGCGGGGCGAGACATTACGTCCCGTTTCATGCGCCCGGCATCTGCCTTATGTAATCAATGCAATGAAACACGCCCCTTCAAGGCAATAAAATTCCATTCTTTTGCCATGGGAACTCTTTTTCTGTAAGAGATGCTCCCTCGCCCGTCATCAGCAGGATTTTCGACAATGCCTCCTTATCGTTCACGCACCACCACACATGGCCGCAACATGGCAGGAGCCCGCGGGCTCTGGCGCGCGACCGGCATGAAAGACGAGGATTTCGGCAAGCCGATCATCGCCGTGGTGAACTCGTTCACCCAGTTCGTGCCAGGCCACGTCCACCTGAAGGATCTCGGCCAGCTCGTGGCGCGCGAGATCGAAAGCGCCGGCGGCGTCGCCAAGGAATTCAACACGATTGCCGTCGACGACGGCATCGCCATGGGTCACGACGGCATGCTTTATTCCCTGCCGTCGCGTGAAATTATCGCCGACAGCGTCGAATACATGGTCAACGCGCACTGTGCGGATGCCATGGTCTGCATTTCCAACTGCGACAAGATCACACCCGGCATGCTGATGGCAGCGCTGCGCCTCAACATCCCCGTCGTTTTTGTCTCCGGCGGACCGATGGAAGCGGGCAAAGTCGTCTGGGAAGACAAGGAAAAGAAGCTCGACCTGGTCGATGCCATGGTTGCGGCTGCCGACGACCGCATTTCCGACGAGGAAGTGAAGGCCATCGAGCGCTCGGCCTGCCCCACCTGCGGCTCCTGCTCCGGCATGTTCACCGCCAATTCCATGAACTGCCTGACCGAGGCCCTCGGCCTCTCCCTGCCGGGCAACGGTTCGACGCTCGCCACCCATGCGGATCGCCGCCGCCTCTTTGTCGAGGCCGGTCATCTCGTGGTCGATCTCGCCCGCCGCTATTACGAACAGGACGATGAAACGGTTCTGCCGCGCTCCATCGCTTCGTTTGCCGCCTTCGAAAATGCCATGACCCTCGATATCGCCATGGGCGGCTCGACAAACACCGTGCTGCATCTGCTGGCCGCTGCGCATGAAGGCGAAGTCGACTTCACCATGAGCGATATCGACCGCCTGTCCCGCCGCGTTCCGGTCCTGTGCAAGGTGGCGCCTGCCGTTGCCAATGTGCACATGGAAGACGTGCACCACGCCGGCGGTGTCATGGGTATTCTCGGCGAACTCGACCGTGCCGGTTTGCTCGATACATCGGTCTATTCCGTCCATGCCGCCAATCTCGGCGCAGCTCTTGACCGCTGGGATGTGGTGCGCAGCAAAAACCCGTCCGTGCATGATTTCTTCAAGGCGGCACCGGGCGGCGTCCCGACACAGGTAGCCTTCAGCCAGGAACGCCGCTTTGCCGATGTCGATCTTGACCGCGAAAAGGGTGTTATCCGCAATCTTGAACACGCCTATTCCAGGGATGGCGGCCTGGCCGTGCTCTACGGCAATCTGGCGGAAGACGGCTGCATCGTCAAAACCGCCGGTGTTGATGACTCGATCCTGAAGTTCTCCGGTCCCGCCCGCATTTTCGAAAGCCAGGACAGTGCCGTTCTCGGCATTCTCAATGGCGGCATCAAACCGGGCGACATCGTGCTGATCCGCTACGAAGGCCCGCGCGGCGGACCGGGCATGCAGGAAATGCTCTATCCGACCAGCTACCTGAAATCGAAGGGTCTCGGCAAAGCCTGCGCGCTGATCACCGATGGCCGGTTCTCCGGCGGTTCATCCGGCCTTTCCATCGGCCACGTTTCACCGGAAGCGGCGGAAGGCGGCCTGATCGGTCTGGTTGAGGATGGCGATATCATCGATATCGACATTCCGAACCGCGGGATTCATCTGGCCGTCGACGATGCCGTCCTGGCCGAACGCCGCGCGAAAATGGAAGCCAAGGGCACCGCTGCGTGGAAGCCGGAGGAAAAGCGCAAGCGCAAGATCACCACGGCGCTGCGCGCCTATGGCGCCATGGCAACCAGTGCTGCCCGGGGTGCCGTGCGCCAGATTCCCGACGACTGGAACTGATCAGGGTTCAATGGATACCTACTGGAAGCGGGCTTCCAGTAGGTCGATATCCCGCACCATTTTCGTGGCAATGCTGCTTTCAAGCCGCCTTGCCCGAACCAGGCGGTGAATTTCCTGCCGTTCCGCCCGAAGGGCGGTGATGCGCAGCAGCTTCTCAATCTCCTCGCTTCGCGCCACCTCTTCGCGCTCTTCTCCGAGCTGCATGCGCCCGTCAATACGCTTGCGGTAGAGCTCCATGATGTGGTTGGCGACATCCGTATAAATATCGGCGTCGGCGCGGCCCGATGCCAGGCTGTGCTGGGCCCGCTCGATCGCCATGATTGCGGCTTCCGCGGCAGCGATACGGGCATAATCCTCTTCGCGCTGGTTTGAATCCTCGATGGGCAGGTCGATGTTGCGCAGCAGACGCGGCAGGCTGACGCTGGCCATGACCAGCGACAGGATGATCACACCGGTGGCGAGGAAAATGACGAGATCGCGGGCCGGAAACAGCGAGCCGTCGTAAAGGAACAGCGGCAGTGTCAGGATACCCGCAAGGGTGATGGCACCACGAACGCCAGCAAACGACATAGCGGCGATCAGCTGCCAGCTTGGCTTGACCACGGCCTCACCCTGCCTGCGGCGCTGCGCCATGGTCACGCGCCACGACACCCAGACCCAGAGAAAGCGCAGGGCAGCCAGAGCGGCATAAATGACCACGACATAGACCAGCAGCCACCAGGGGCTGGTCTCGCCGTGCCGCACATTCTCGACGGCACCGGAGAAAATGCCGGGCAGCTGTTCGCCGAGCAGAACGAAGATGGCGCCATTGGCGGCGAACTGCGCCGTATCCCACACCGCGGTGCGGCGCACGCGGGTCAGCGCCATGGACTGGGCCGTGTTCTCGGCATAGCTCATGGTGATCCCGGCGGCAACGGCGGCAAGGATGCCCGAGGCGTGCACATGTTCGGCCAGCAGATATGCGCCGAAGGGGATGAGCAGACTGATGAGAATCTGCGAGCCGCTCTCCTCGCCGAGCTTGCGGGCGAGGAATGCCTTGCCGCGCGTGACGCCAATGGTCACGCCGATACCGATGGCAATGCCCGCAAAAGCGAGCCAGAGGAACGTAAAGAACGCCTCGGTGATCGAGAAGCTGCCGGTCAGCATCGCGGCCACGGCAAAACGCATGCAGACGAGGCCAGATGCATCGTTGAGCAGGGATTCCCCTTCGAGAATATGCATCATGCGCGAGGGAATCGGCACGCGCGCCGCGATAGCCGAAACGGCAATCGGATCGGTCGGCGAGACGATGGCGGCCAAGGCGAAGGCCACAGGCAACGGCACGGAAGGGATCATCCAGTGCACGAAAAAGCCGACACCGATCACCGTGAAGATGACAAGGCCGAGCGCCATCTCCAGAATGATGCCCTTGTCCCGGAAGAGACCCTCCTTGGGGATGCGCCAGCCATCGAGAAACAACAGCGGCGGCAGAAACAGCAGGAAGAAAATGTTGGGATCGAGCTGCACACGGATGCTGGTAACCGAGGCAATCGCTGCGCCAAGCCCGATCTGCACCAGCGGCAGCGGTACGGCCAGAGGCAGCACGCGCACGATGGAGTCACTGACCACAACGGCCAGAAGCATCAGCAAGACGATGGTGATTGTTTCCACGGCGAATCCATTTTGATTGTCGGTGCAGGATGAAGGAAAGGCCGGTGCTTTGTCGAGGCGAACCTTGGCAACTTTGCGCCCAGATCGTGCCGATTGGGTGAATTGGTGGCAAAGCACGACAATTCCGCGACAATCAATTTTACGTTTACGTCAATGTAATACTTGCAAGCGCACCGCCTATCGCCATAGATAGAATTGTTGAGTAGCATGTTTAGGGTTGGAGGACCGTGGGCCAGCTACAAGGAAACCATCAGGGGAGGTTAATGTGGCAAAACAGACAACGCCGGTAAAAACATCCGTGACAGCCAAGCGCGCCACTGCAAAGGCAGCGCCAGCCAAAACGGCGAAACCCGCCGCCACGACTGCCAAAGCCGCCGCGAACAAACCAGCCGGTGAGGTCAAGACAACGAAAACCGCCAGTGCGGTAAAGACGGCTGCCAAGGCTGCAAGGACGGCAACAAAACCTGCCGCGAAACCCGCAGCGCCGGTTGCGAGCGAAGCCAAGATTGCGGCAAAACCCAAAGCCGCTGCCAAAGCAAACAGTGCAGCACCGGAAAAAGCGGCGGTGAAAGCGCCCGCCAAGACACCCGCGGCGAGGAAGCCCGCAGGCAAAGCCAAAACTGCGGCGCCAGCCGCCGAGGCAGCAACGGCAAAGGCGGCGTCCCTCGCCCAGATGCCCGAGCCGAAACTGTGGGTCAAATCCTATCCGGAAGGCGTTCCCGCCGAGATCGGACCGCTGCCCTACGAGAATATCAACGCGCTTTTTGCCACCGCCTACAAGAAATATGCCAACCGGCCTGCCTTTACCTGCATGGGCAAGGTAATGACCTATGCGGAGATGGATCGCAAGTCACAGGCATTCGCGGCATGGCTCCAGTCACGCGGGCTGGTCAAGGGCGACCGGGTCGCGGTGATGATGCCGAACATCCTGCAATATCCGGTGGCCATCGCTGCGATTCTGCGGGCGGGCCTGACGGTGGTCAATATCAATCCGCTCTACACACCGCGCGAGCTTGAACATCAGCTCAAGGACAGCGGTGCGAAAGCGATCATCATTCTGGAAAACTTCGCCACGACGCTGCAAAAGGTCCTGACGGCGACGCCGGTCAAACATGTCGTCGTTGCGACCATGGGCGACATGCTGGGTCTCAAGGGCCATATCGTCAATCTGGTCGTGCGCCGCGTCAAGAAAATGGTGCCGGCCTGGTCCCTGCCCGGTCATACGCCGTTCAAAACGGCGCTGGCGCAGGGGGCGGCGCTCACGCTGAAGCCGGTCGAGGTCAAGCGGGACGATATCGCCTTCCTGCAATATACCGGCGGTACCACGGGCGTTTCCAAGGGCGCCGTGCTGATGCACAGCAACATCGTGGCCAATGTCACGCAGATGCGCCTGTGGGTTGAGGTTGGCTTTCGCAAGAAGGGCCGTCCGGACAATCTGACGTTCATCTGCGCCTTGCCGCTCTATCATATTTTCGGCCTCACCGTGAATGCGATGATCAGCATGGAACTCGGCGGCAACAATGTGCTGATTCCCAATCCGCGCGACATTCCTGCCTTCGTCAAGGAATTGCAGAAAGTGCCGATCCACGTCTTCCCGGGTCTCAACACGCTCTTCAACGGGCTGCTCAACAACGAGGATTTCCGCAAGCTCGACTTCCGTCACCTGATCCTGACACTGGGTGGCGGCATGGCCGTGCAAAGACCTGTCGCCGATCGCTGGTTCGAGGTGACGCGCGGCCTGATCACCGAAGGGTTCGGCCTCTCCGAGACGTCACCGGTCGCTTCGGCCAACCGCCTGGATGCCACGGAATTCTCCGGCACGATCGGCACGCCGCTGCCCTCAACCGACTTCTCCATCCGCGATGATGACGGCAAGGAACTGCCATTGCTGGAAGTCGGCGAAATCTGCATTCGCGGGCCGCAGGTCATGGCCGGATACTGGAACCGTCCGGACGAGACAGCCAAGGTCATGACAGCGGACGGCTTTTTCCGCTCCGGCGACATGGGCTACATGGACGAGCGCGGCTACACCAAGATCGTCGACCGCAAGAAGGACATGATCCTGGTGTCCGGCTTCAATGTCTATCCTAACGAGATTGAAGAAGTCGCCATGGAGCATCCCGGTGTGCGCGAGGCGGCGGCAATCGGCGTTCCCAACGAACACTCCGGCGAAGTGGTCAAGCTCTTCATCGTGCGCAAGGATCCCCTGCTCACGGAAGAGGCGGTCAAGGCATTCTGTGCCGAGCGGCTGACCAACTACAAGCGTCCCCGGACGGTCGAATTCCGCGACGAGCTGCCGAAAAGCAATGTCGGCAAAATCCTGCGGCGCGAATTGCGCGGCTGACATCCGAGAAAGCCGCCCCCGGGGCGGCTTTTTCTTTTCAGACGTTTGCGCGCCGGTAGAGCGCAAGCGAACCGGCAAGCGCCAGCAATGCGCCGCCGCAGATGCGATCGAGCCACAGCGCGCCTGATTTCTTCAGGACGCGGACCGCCTGCGAACCGAGCAGGGCATAACCGAACATGATTGCAAAATCGAGCGTGGCGAAAATCACCGCCAGCACCGCATATTGCGGGATTTGCGGCATATCGGGCGCGATGAATTGCGGCAGGAAGGCCGAAAAGAACAGGTAGCCCTTGGGGTTGGTCACCGCAACAAGGAAGCTCTTGAGAAAGATGGCACGGGTGGTTGACGGCGGTTCGTGCGTGGCTGTGCGCAGCGACAGGTCAAGCGTTCCCTTCGAGCGCAGAAGCATGAGGCCGAGAAAGGCGAGATAGCCGGCACCGAGCCATTTGACCACCGAGAACCAGAACTCCGAGGCCGCAAGCAAGGCGCCAAGGCCAAGGGCAACCGAACCGATCAGGACGAAATCGGAAATGACCGCGCCCGCCATCCCCGCCAGGGCGCGGCGGACACCGAAGCGCGAGCCATTGGTCAAAGCCAGAAGAACCGTCGGCCCCGGCGTGGCTATGCCGACAAAAGCGACGAGAGCAAAAGCAAGAAGCGTTGTTGCGGTCATGATCATCCCTCTTGGCGCCAGATTGCGGACATCCCTGCCGCTGACATTACCCATGGCACGAAGCCGGTCAAGCGGGCGCGCATCCCTGTCCTTCACGGGGAAGGACAGGGCAGCCGGAGATTAAAGCGGCTGGCCGACATCAATGCGGTTGCCGTCGAAATCCTCGAAGACAAAGGCCCTGAGGCCATACTCCTTGTCCTTCAAACCCTTGATGATGCGCAGACCTTGTGCCCGGCAGATCGCGTGCAGGACATCGACATTGTCCACCATCATATGGATGACATTGAAGGGCGCTGCCTTGTGGCCCTTCTGCAATGTCAGGTGCAGTTCGGCATTGTCGCGTTTCAAAATCATGAACCCGACGGGATCACCATTCTGGAAGGTTCTGGAAAAGCCGAGAACGCCCGTGTAGAAATCATGGGCGCGCTGAATATCCGCAACCGGCAGCATGGCTGCGATTCGTCCGAAATGGATGGAGCGGGCGGGACTATCGTTCATGTCATAACCTCATGGCTTGAAAGCTCAGGCAGGCTTTCCCGGACGGTGCCGGTTGGAGCTGCTGCTTTTGTCGATCAGATCATGAGACGGTGCCCACCGGATTTCTATACAGCGCCTCTCTGCTCTCCTCAATATGATTCCACTGCAAATCGGCAGTGCGTGGTTCGACAGGCTCACCATGAAGGAGATGGAGGGTTGCAGGGAGCTATATCCTGCAACGTTCGTACTTGGCCTTGCAGGCAAACCAAATCCCTCATGGTGAGCCTGTCGAACCACGCACAATCTTTATGCCAGCCTTCAAATTCGCGGTGGCTCGCGTCCCGCCAGGAAATCCGGCAGATCGGCGATCGAGCCCAGAATGGCGTCGCTCAACGATGCCAGATCATCCAGCGTGCTGTTGCCCGAGAGAACGCCGACAGCCAGTCCAGCGCCGGCCGCATGGGCCATTTCCAGATCGTGGCCGTTATCGCCGACCATGGCGATGGCGCTGGCCGGAATGCCTGTCTTGGCCGCAAACAGCTCGAGCTGGTCGGCGTGGGGTTTTGCCCGTGCGACCGAATCATAACCGATGATCACTGAAAACAATGCGGTCAATCCCAAAGCCTCGGCGGTTGCCCGCGCACCTGCTTCCGAATCATTGGTGGCGATGCCAAGGATGAACCCCTGCGCCGCCAGCCGCTCCAGCGTTTCGCGCAATCCGTCGATGCCCACGGCCCGGCGCGACCCCTCGCGCACCGTATAATCATCGTAGCTGCGGATGCGCTCGCGCTTTTCCTCCAGCGTCAGTTCCGGATGCCAGAGATCAACAATGTCATTGATCGTTCCCGCCGCGACAACCGAGCCGCCGCGGAACCGTTCCATCTCCCAGTCATAGCCGCCCGCTTCGACAAGCGCGCGGGCGCGATCCACATCGCCATCCGCGGCCTTGTGCGCCAGTTCCATGGTGATGCCGAACCACGTCCGGTTGAAATCCACCAGCGTGCCATCCTTGTCAAACAGGATGGCACGGATTTCCGAAGGATGCGTGCGGGGCATCATGCTTCCAGCGAGCCCGGCCGCGCCTGTTCGGAGCGCTTGGAACCCAGGAGCTTGAGAAGGTCATCGCCCCGGCGGGTGTAACGATGGCTGCGCCGCGTGAGAATACGGCCCGCCTGCGGCGCCGTCAGCGTGATATCGCCGGAAGGATCGCCGGGAACGGTCACCACCGTGACGAGTTTTGCGCCCGCCGCGACCTCGTCGCCAATGTTCACATGGAACAGGATCATGCCGCCCTGCGGCGCACGCACCATTTCGACATTCTCGAGTGGCGTAACCGGGCCCTTGAAATCAACCGTCAGCGTGACGGCGGGATCGGTGACCACACCGCGATGCACCAGGAACCGGTACAGGCCTTCCGCATCCGCCTTGCCTGTTGCAATATCGACATCGTTCAATCCGCGGAATTCGACTGTCGTAACAGCGCGCCGCTTCACGTCACGCCTGGCTTCCGGCAGCTGCAATACCGGATGGGCACAGGCTTCCTCAAAGGCCGCATCGGCAGTGCTGTTCCAGGACAGGATCGCCGTTGACCCAAGCGCCGCGGCCAGATCGTACATCTCTGGCAGGAATGCCTGATGGATGTAGAGGTAGTTTTCGCTCTCGTCATCGCAGTGCAGATCGAGCACGATGTCGTGCGGCAAAGCGAGGCGCAGCAATTGCGCCTTCAGCCGTTCAGCCAGGGATTTCGGGCCATCGATCGGAACCAGGCCCGACGTATCGAACGTATCGAGCAAAGGGAAAGAGCGGTTGAAATTGCCGCTGGAGAAGAATTCGAAGCGGCCGAGATGCTGGTGCGACAACCACTGGGCGGAGCCGACCGGATTGGCCTGCGGGACAACGGTAATGTTACCGGCGATGCGGCCTTCCCTGCCGGCTTCTTCCAGCATGGGGATGAGGAAATGCAGCGCCGCCTGTCCGGGCAGTTCCGAACCATGGAGCGACGATTGCAGATAGGCGCTGACCGCCTTTTCATCCTTGCCGGCAAAACGCAGCACACGCAGTTCGATATGATTGCCCGGCACATCGCCGGCCAGCTGGATCGTTTCCGTCTTCATCAATGCTTTTCCAGTTCCTCACTTCCGGCCCTGGAGCAGAGGCCGGATACCCATTCTGTTCGTTATCGGGCCACTATAGCCTATTTGCCGCGACGCTTCCTCAAGTGCGCGACAAGACCTTGCGTGGATGCGTCCTTGTCCGTTGGTTTTGCCTCTCCGGAGACGATCGGCAGAAGCTCGGTCGCCAGTTCCTTGCCGAGCTCGACACCCCATTGATCGAAGGCATTGATGCCGAAAAGCTGGGCCTCGACGAAAACGCGATGCTCGTAGAGCGCGATCAGGCGGCCCAGGGAGAAGGGATCGAGTTTGTCATAGACGATGGTGATCGATGGCCGGTTGCCTTTGAAGACGCGGTGCGGCGCAATGCGGTTCACCTCGGATTTCGCCAGCTTCTTTGCCGCGAGCTGCGTCTTGGCTTCTTCCAGCGTGCGGCCCTTCATCAGGGCTTCCGACTGGGCCAGACAATTGGCCAGCAGCATCTCATGCTGGTTGTCGAGATGTGGCTCGTGGCCCTTCGCCGCGACGATGAATTCAAGCGGGATCGTATCGGTTCCCTGATGCAGGAGCTGGAAGAAGGCATGCTGACCGTTGGTACCGGGTTCACCCCAGACCACCGGGCCGGTCGGACCGGAAACCGGCTTGCCGTCGATGGTGACGCCCTTGCCGTTCGATTCCATGTCGAGCTGCTGCAGGTAGGCCGGCAGGCGGGCCAGCCGTTGATCATATGGAATCACGGCGCGGCTGGTGTAACCGGAGATGGCGCGATGCCAGTAGCCGACCAGACCCAGCATCATCGGCAGGTTCTTGGAAAGCGCCGCCTTGCGGAAATGTTCGTCCATCGCATGGGCGCCATCGAGAAACCGGCCGAAGTTCTCGGGTCCGATCGCAATCATCAATGGCAGACCGATGGCCGACCAGATGGAATAGCGGCCGCCTACCCAGTCCCAGAAGCCGAAGATACGATCTTCCGGAATGCCGAAGGCGTCGACCTTGTCGAGCGCCGTGGAAACGGCGGCAAAGTGCTTGCCGACAGCCTTTTCACCCAGCGCATCGGCGATCCATTTGCGCGCGGCGCGGGCATTGGTCATGGTCTCGATGGTGGTGAAGGTTTTCGACGCGATGATGATCAGCGTCGTCGCCGGATCGAGGTCTTTCAAGGTATCGGCGATGTGTGCCCCATCGACATTGGAGACGAAATGGGTCTTCGGCCCGTCATGATAGGGTGACAGGGCGAGCGTTGCCATGGCCGGCCCGAGATCGGAGCCGCCAATGCCGATATTGACCACATCGGTGATCGGCTTGTTCTTCGACCCCTTGATCGCGCCGGAGCGCAGGCCATCCGCATAGGCGCCCATGCGCTTCAGCACATCGTTGACGCCGGGCATGACATCCACGCCGTCAACCTTGATCGGCTTGTTGGAACGATTGCGCAGCGCCACGTGGAGCACGGCGCGGCCTTCAGTATTGTTGATTGGTTCGCCGGCAAACATCGCATCGCGCCGGGCTTCGACATGGGCTACTTTTGCCAGATCAGCAAGGAGGGAAAGCGTCTCGTCATTGACCAGGCACTTCGACCAGTCGAGGAGAAGATCATCGAGACTGAGGGAATAGCGGGAGAAGCGCTTGGGATCTTCCGTGAAGGTCGAGCGCATGTTTTTCGGCGCGCCGCTTTTGAAGTGTGCTTTCAATGCCTGAACGGAGCCACGCAGGTCGTTCGCTTTCACTGTCGCCATTTCTCTCTCCTGAAGTCACGCCTTGATCCTGACAGAGTGGAACCTGCCACCGGAATCATTTTGTTTCAATCGATTTAAAGCAGAATCTCTTCCGATTTAACATCAGGTAATCTGCGCCGCAAATCCGGGCGGAACTGCGGCGCGAAAGTTTACGAGCCCTTGATGGCTGTCAGAACGTCGTCATACGCCTTGCAGGCGTCTTTCAGATCGGTCTGGCCCTGATATTTGGTGGCCAGTTCCTGCATCTTGGCAACGATTCCCTGAGCCTTGGACGGGTCCTTGGTAATGACCTGCTGAACGGCAGCGGTGATTTCACCGGCCTTTTTGGTCAGCTCTTCCTGGGTGCAGGTGGGGGCTTTGGAACAGCCGACGAGAGCGACAGCCAGCAGCGAAATGCCGGCGACCATTTTCAATTTCATGTGCAGTCTCCCTTGATGAGATGAATGAAGTAGAAGAATAGTTGGGTCAGTACTTTGTGGCCGTCATCCCTGCGGAATCACAAAGTCTTAATCCTGTTATTACACCGCTCCTGTCCGGTCCAGCATCTTCATCGCCAGTATCATGATGTTTTGTGACAGGATTTAATACAGTGGCAGGAAGAACGAAGTTTTATAAATCATGGACAGATGAAGTCGTCTATCTTAGCTTTCTTCTTCCAGGGAGGCATTGAAACATGGATATGACCGGCGAAGAACGCATTGCAGCGCCCCGCGAAGCAGTCTGGAAGGCATTGAACGACACGGAGGTGTTGAAAGCCTGCATCCCCGGCTGCGAAAGCCTTGAGCGGATTTCCGATACGGAACTGGAAGCCACGGTCGGTGTCAAACTCGGCCCCGTCAAGGCGCGCTTCAACGGCAAGGTCGAATTGAGCAATCTCAATCCTCCGCTGTCCTACACGATCACGGGCGAGGGCAAGGGTGGTATTGCCGGTTTTGCTAGGGGTGGCGCCGATGTCACCCTGATCGAGGAAGGCGGCGAGACCGTGCTCACCTATACGGTCAATGCCGATGTCGGCGGCAAGATCGCCCAACTCGGCAGCCGCCTTATATCGTCCTCTGCCAAGAAACTCGCCACCCAGTTTTTCGAGAATCTCAATCAGGCCGCTGCCGGCACCTGACACGCCGGACAATTCGACAGGCCTGTCGCATTTTCCATAAGCCATGGCGGAATGACGTTTGGGTTTGCTACGATGAAGCCGGATATCCTGCCTGGATAAATAGATTGTGTTCAGGCTGGAATTCATGCGCGCGTTTGATTTCATCATTGTCGGATCAGGCTCTGCCGGATCGGTTGTCGCCGAGCGCTTGTCCGCCAGCGGACGCCATACGGTTCTAGTCCTGGAAGCGGGCGGGACGGACCGGCGGTTCTTCGTGCAGATGCCGCTCGGTTACGGCAAGACCTTCTACGACAAATCCGTCAACTGGATGTACAAGGCCGAAGCCGATCCGGGGCTTGGCGGCAATGCGGACTACTGGCCGCGCGGCAAGGTGCTGGGCGGGTCGAGTTCGATCAATGCCATGGTCTATATCCGCGGCGCGAGGGAGGATTTCGACGAATGGCGCGCACGCGGCAATCCCGGCTGGGGCTATGACGATGTACTGCCGGTGTTTCAGGCATTGGAAGACCATGACGGCCCCGCGAAAAGCCTTGGCCGCGGCGGACCACTGCATGTCACCGATTGCTCGCACCTGTTTCATCCGCTGGCCAATCAGATTCTGAAGGGCGCGCAGGAGGCCGGCCTGCACTACAATCCCGATTTCAATGGCGCCACGCAGGAAGGCACGGGGCCATTTCAGCTGACCACGAAAGGCGGGCGGCGCATGTCCGCCGCCAGGGCTTTTCTGCGCCCGGCGATGAAACGCCCCAATGTCACGGTTCTGACCGGCGCGATGGTGCAGCGGATTGTTTTTGAGGGCAAACGGGCTACCGGTGTTGCGTTCACCCGCAACGGCCGGACCGAGACGGTCAGGGCCGGGCGCGAAGTGATCCTGTGCGGCGGCTCCGTCAATACACCGCAACTGCTCGAACTTTCGGGCATTGGTGACGCGGCGCGCCTGGCGCAATTCGGCATTCCGCTTGTGCACGCCAACAGCCAGGTTGGGGAAAACCTGCAGGACCATCTCGGCATCAATTATACCTACCGGGCCAACGTGGCCTCGCTCAACCAGGTGCTGCGTCCGTGGTGGGGAAAACTGCGCGTCGGCATCGAATATCTGCTGCTGCGGACGGGGCCCCTGTCGATCAGCATGAATCAGGGCGGAGGCTTCTTTCGTACCGATCCGTCGCGGCAGCGCCCGAACATGCAGCTGTATTTTCAGGCCTTTTCGACCGTGCGGCCGAGGGAAGGCGAGCGCCCGATCCTGACCCCCGATCCGTGGCCGGGCTTTTCCATCGGCCTGTCCAATTGCCGTCCGACCAGCGTCGGGTCCATCCATATCCGCTCCGGCAATCCGCTCGACGCACCGACCATCGCGCCGAACGCTTTCTCCACCGGGCATGATGTTGCCGAGATGCTGGATGCGGTGAAATTCCTGCGGAAAATCGCAGCGACGCCAACCCTGTCGAAGCTGATCGTCGAGGAATTGCTGCCCGGTCCGCAGTGCCGGAGCGACGAGAATCTCATTGCCGATTTCCGCCGGCGCAGCGGCACGGTCTATCACCCGGTTTCGACCTGCCGCATGGGCCCGGACCCGGCGGTATCGGTGGTCGACGCGCGTTTGCGGGTGCACGGCGTCGAAGGGCTGCGTGTGATCGACTGCTCGATCTTTCCCAATATCATTTCCGGCAATACCAATGCCGCCGCCATGATGGTCGGGGCAAAAGGCGCAAGCCTTGTTCTCAATGATCTGATCTAGTTTTTCCCCGCGGCGCTTGCCAGATTTGCGTGGATATCCAGCCGTGCAAACGAAACGAATATGATTCAGTTTCATATTTCTTGACCGTTTGATAAAAAATTTGACCTTTTGTGAAAATCTGGCATTCTTTCCATCAACAGGTGCCGGACAAACCGGCCCATCACCAAATTGCGGCACGCCCAAAGGGAACGGGATGCTGCAGTTTCAGAAATGGAGAGGCGATTTCATGGGATCGATCGATTCTGGAATCCGTGATGTGAGGGCCGGGCGGCTTGAGTCCGATGCCTACACCGATGTTTTTTCCGATCTGCACCCGGCATTGACGCGGCATGAAGCCTTCGTCGAATCCGACCGCTGCTACTTCTGCTACGATGCGCCCTGCATGAATGCCTGCCCGACGGGCATCGATATTCCGCTGTTCATCCGCCAGATCGCCGCCGACAATCCCACCGGTTCTGCCAAGACGATTCTGGCGGAAAACATTCTCGGCGGCATGTGTGCCCGCGTCTGCCCGACCGAAACCCTGTGCGAACAGGCCTGCGTGCGTGAGACCGCCGAGGGCAAGCCGGTGAAAATCGGCCTTCTGCAGCGCTACGCCACTGACCATCTGATGGAAAAGGGCCAGCACCCCTTCAAGCGCGCCGAGCCGACAGGCAAGAGCGTTGCCGTGGTCGGCGCGGGTCCGGCCGGCTTGTCCGCCGCGCACCGTCTGGCCAAGCACGGCCACAACGTGACGATTTTCGAAGCCAGGCCGAAAGCCGGCGGCCTCAATGAATATGGCATTGCCGCCTATAAGAGCGTCGACAATTTTGCCCAGAAGGAACTCGATTTCATTCTGGAAATCGGCGGGATCACCATCGAGAACGACAAGGCGCTTGGCCGGGACATCAGCATCGATGCGCTGAAAGCCGGTTTTGATGCGGTTTTCCTCGGCATGGGATTGCCGGGTGTGAACGAGCTTGGCCTCGAAGGCGAGGATGCCGCCGGCTGCATCGATGCCGTCGACTACATCTCCGTATTGCGCCAGAGCGAAGACCTGTCGCAGATCGCCGTCGGGCGCGACGTCGTCGTCATCGGCGGCGGCATGACAGCCATCGACGTGGCCGTGCAGACCAAGCTGCTGGGCGCCGAGAACGTCATCATCGCCTATCGGCGCGGGCCGGAAAGCATGAACGCCAGCCCCTATGAGCAGGAACTGGCGCTGAAAACCGGGGTGATCATCCGCCATTGGTTGCAGCCGCGGGCGCTTACCCGCAACGCATCCGGTGAAGTCTGCGGCATCACACTGGACTATACCGCCATGGCCGACGGCAGGCTTGCCGTCACCGGCGAAAGCATCACCCTTGCCAGCGACCAGATTTTCAAGGCCATCGGCCAGACGCCGGCGGAGAGCATCTTCACCGAAGCCGGGCTTGCCCTATCGAAGGGACGTATCAGCGTCGACGACGACCGCCGCACCTCGATCCCCGGCATATGGGCTGGCGGCGATTGCATTGCTGGTGGTCAGGACCTGACCGTGGCCGCGGTGCAGGACGGCAAGCTTGCCGCTGAATCCATCCACCGGGCGCTGACGCAGCAGCCGGAGAAAGTCAGCGGCTTTGTCGAAGCCGTCATGGCGGAAAATCCGGACGGCGCATCGGCACCGGCGCAGCACCCCACCCATCCAAGCCACATCGCTGGCTGAAGGAGATCGACATGGCTGATCTTTCATCGAATTTCCTCGGCATCAAATCCCCCAACCCCTTCTGGCTGGCCTCCGCGCCGCCGACAGACAAGGCCTACAATGTCGAGCGCGCCTTCAAGGCGGGCTGGGGCGGCGTTGTGTGGAAGACACTGGGCGAAGAGGGCCCGCCCGTCGTCAACGTCAACGGTCCGCGCTACGGCGCGATCCACGGCCCGGACCGGCGCTTGCTCGGCCTGAACAATATCGAGCTCATCACCGACCGTCCGCTGGAAGTGAACCTGCGTGAAATGACCGAGGTGAAGAAGAAGTGGCCGGACCGGGCGCTGATCGCCTCCATCATGGTGCCCTGCGAGGAGAACGCCTGGAAAGCCATCCTGCCGCTGGTCGAGGCTACCGGTGCGGATGGCATCGAGCTCAACTTCGGCTGCCCGCACGGCATGTCGGAACGCGGCATGGGCGCGGCGGTCGGCCAGGTGCCGGAATATATCGAGATGGTGGTGCGCTGGTGCAAGCAATATACGCGCATGCCCGTCATCACCAAGCTGACGCCGAATATCACCGATATCCGCAAACCGGCACGGGCGGCAAAATCCGGCGGTACCGATGCCGTGTCGCTGATCAACACGATCAACTCCATCGTCTCGGTCGATCTCGATACCTTTGCGCCCAATCCCTCGATTGACGGGCGCGGATCGCACGGCGGTTATTGCGGCCCAGCCGTCAAGCCCATTGCGCTCAACATGGTTGCGGAAATTGCCCGCGATGCGGAGACGCGTGGCCTGCCGATCTCCGGCATCGGCGGCATCACGACATGGCGCGATGCGGCGGAATTCATCGCGCTCGGTTGCGGCAATGTGCAGGTGTGCACGGCGGCCATGACCTATGGCTTCAAGGTCGTGCAGGAAATGATCGACGGGCTCTCCGACTGGATGGACTCCCGCGGCTTCGCTTCCATCGAGGACTTCCGCGGCATGGCCGTGCCGAACGTCTCCGACTGGCAGTACCTCAATCTCAACTACATCACCAAGGCGCAGATCGACCAGGACCTGTGCATCAAATGCGGCCGCTGCCACATTGCCTGCGAGGACACGTCGCACCAGGCCATCACGGCGATGGTGGACGGCGCCCGGCATTTCGAGGTGATCGACGAGGAATGCGTCGGCTGCAACCTCTGCGTCAATGTCTGCCCTGTCGACAACTGCATCACCATGGTGCCGATGACCTCGGGGGTCGACCCGCGCACCAAGCTGCCGATCCAGCCGGACTACGCCAACTGGACCACCCATCCCAACAATCCGATGGCCAAGGCCGCTGCCGAATAACATTCAAAAACCCGCCGTTAAGGCGGGTTTTTTTGTCAGACCATTATCCTTTCATATAATCGTACACGACTTCCCCGAGCCCGAGGGTCAGATCGGCAATGAAATGCGTTCCCGACAAGACCTCCAGCACGGGCAGGCCCGCAACATTGGCCATGACGTGCGCATGAAGTTCGAGCGCTGCCGGTGCCGTCCAGGCACCCTTCAGATCGATATCCTGCAGGTGATACTCGACCAGTTCGCAGATGCGCGGGGTACCGTCCACATGCGGAATGATCTTGATGAGGTAATTCGGCAGCAGCATTGATTTCAATACGGCCGCATGATCGGCTGGCTTGTGCTTGTAGCCCATGGTGCCCGTCGCACAAAGCACACTGCCGTAATGCAGCGTGCCGAGGATGGTTTCTCCCTCATGGGAGATTTTCGGCTTGGCGAGTTTCTTGGGAAAGCCCCAGATCTCACGCCCGCCGGCAATCGGCGCATCATCATCGAGATACATGGAATGGACGTAGACGCCCTCCTTGCCGTTGAACCGCACCGGGATGACCTGACCGGATTCTGTGTAATCGCCAAAGCCGGTCGAATCCGGCATGCGGATGAACTCGAATTTGACAATGGGTTCGGCGATCTCAAGCGGTTCCGGTACCACCGCGCGCAGTGCTTCCGGATCGGTGCGATAGGTGATGACCACAAATTCGCGGTTGATGAAACGGTATGGACCCGGCGGATAGGACGGGTTGGTGAGCGGCATGGCGTAGGCGGAACGAACATCGGATATTTTCACGGGGGCATCTCCGGATGTCAGGGAAACTGGCTTTGATGCAAGTCAGGCGCGGCAACGGATATTGCGACGCAGCGGAACAATAGTGCAATGCACAATCCGCGTCTGTCAATTTCGTGTGAGGCAGGCGTTTTGCATCAACATCGTGCGTGGTTCGACAAGCTCACCATGAGGGATGGAAGCGGATGGCAGGGAGCTATATCCACTGCATTTCCGATTGGCCCTGCAGTCGACAACTTCCCTCATGGTGAGCTTGTCGAACCAGGCACAATCTACCTGCAATGGACCAATCCCCTCACCCGCGCGGGCGGATGCCATTGAGAATGATACTCAACACCGCCTGCGCCGTCTGCTCGCGGAAACCGGGGCGGCCAACCTGATTGCCCATGATGGCACGGACCTGCACATCGAAATCCGCATAGTGCTGCGTGGTCGCCCAGATCATGAAAATCAGGTGATAGGGATCGACCGGCGCGAGCTTGCCCTCGCCGACCCAGCGGCGGATCACCGCCGCCTTGTCGTCGACCAGCGGCTTCAGGTGCTTGCTCAGGAATTCGCTGATCGCCGGTGCGCCGTGCAATACTTCGTTGGCAAACAGCCGCGATGCCTCCGGGTGGCTCTCCGACATGCGGATTTTCAGGGTTATGTATTTGCGCAACTGCTCGATCGGGTCACCCTCGGGATCGATTTCCGCCAATGGCGCCAGCCATTCCGCCAGCGTCTCTTCGAGCAGCGTCACATAGATGTTCTGCTTGCGCGGAAAATAGTAGAGCAGGTTCGGCTTCGACATCCCCGCCTTGTCGGCAATCTGGTCGATGGTGGTGCCGCGAAAGCCATAGGCGGAGAAAACATCGAGAGCGGCATCGAGAATGAGACGGCGATTGATTTCCTGGATGCGCGTCGTCTTTTCCGGCACATCGCTCGTCTTTTTCTTCGCTGCCCTCGCCATGCCACTCATCCCTTTTTGTTATCCGGCGCGACGGGCCGTTTCGTCGCATCCCGGAACCGCTTTTATTCCCCATAAAGCGCTTGACCGGCTTCCTATGCTCTTCTAGCCTGCATTTTGACCAACTAGTCAAGTTTTTGATTGCACCACAGGTTCAATCATTCGGGAACACAAAACAAGCGGCAATGTCCGCAAACAGGAGGCGTACGTCACATGTCGAAATCGGCATTGGGATTGGGCACCAATAATCTCGACGCGTTCTGGATGCCGTTTTCGGCAAACAGGCAGTTCAAGCAAAATCCCCGTCTTCTGGTCAGCGCCAAGGACATGCATTTCAAGTCCGCCGACGGCCGCGAAATTCTCGACGGAACCGCCGGTCTGTGGTGCTGCAACGCCGGTCATTCCCGCCCGAAAATCGTCGAGGCGGTACAGAAGCAGGTTGCCGAACTCGACTACGCGCCCGCCTTCCAGATGGGCCATCCCAAGGTCTTCGAGCTGGCGGCGCGGCTTGCGGCCATGCTGCCGTCCCCCATCGATCATGTTTTTTTCACCAATTCCGGTTCGGAATCGGTCGACACGGCGCTCAAGATCGCCCTCGCCTATCACCGCGCCAAGGGCAACGGCACCAAGACCAAGCTGATCGGCCGGGAGCGCGGCTACCACGGCGTCGGTTTCGGCGGCATTTCAGTCGGCGGCATTTCCGGCAACCGCAAGACATTCGGCAACGCGCTCGGCGGCGTCGACCACATCCGCCATACCCACGATCTCGCACGCAATGCCTTCACGCGCGGCGAGCCCGAATATGGCGTCGAATTTGCCGATGACCTGGAAAAGGTGATCGCCCTGCACGATGCTTCCAACATCGCCGCCGTGATCGTCGAACCGGTGGCCGGATCGACCGGTGTGCTCATCCCGCCGAAGGGATACCTGCAGCGCCTGCGCGAGATTTGCACGAAGAACGATATCCTGCTGATCTTCGACGAAGTCATCACCGGCTTCGGCCGTCTCGGCACCCCCTTCGCCGTGGATTATTTCGGCGTGGTTCCCGATCTCATCACCACCGCCAAGGGCATCACCAGCGGCGTGATCCCGATGGGCGCGGTGTTTGCATCCAAGCAGATCTACGATGCGTTCATGACCGGCCCGGAAAACATGATCGAACTCTTCCATGGCTACACCTATTCCGGCCACCCCATTGCCTGCGCGGCAGCGCTTGCAACGCTGGATACCTATGAGGAAGAAGGCCTGCTTACCCGGGCGGCGGAGCTTTCCGATTACTGGGCCGATGCGTTGCATGCCCTGAAGGGCCTGCCGCATGTCATCGACATCCGCAACCTCGGCCTGATCGGCGCCATCGAGCTGGAACCCATACCAGGCGCACCGACCAAGCGCGCCTTCCAGGCATTCCTCGATGCCTATGAAAAGGGTGTCCTTATCCGCACCACGGGCGATATCATTGCGCTGTCGCCACCCCTGATCATCACCAAAGGCCAGATCGAGCATCTCTTCGATACGCTGGCCGACGTCCTGAAAAACCTGGCATAGTTGAAAGGCTCTCACATGGCGCTCACTGGAAATCTCAGGATCAACGGCGACCGTCTCTGGGACAGCCTGATGGACATGGCAAAGATCGGACCGGGACTGCGCGGCGGCAACAACCGCCAGACCCTGACCGACGAGGACGCCGAAGGCAGGCGCCTGTTCCAGAGCTGGTGCGAAAAGGCTGGGCTGACCATGGGTGTCGATACCATGGGCAACATGTTCTTCCGCCGCGAAGGCACCGACCCGGATGCGCTGCCCGTCTATGTCGGGAGCCATCTCGACACCCAGCCGACCGGCGGCAAATATGACGGCGTGCTCGGTGTCCTCGGCGGGCTCGAACTTGTCCGCACCCTCAACGACCTCAATATCAAGACCAAGCACCCGATTGTCGTGGTCAACTGGACCAATGAGGAAGGCACGCGCTTTGCCCCCGCCATGCTGGCATCGGGCGTCTTTGCCGGTATCCACACGCAAGACTGGGCCTACGCGCGCGAAGACGCCAAGGGCAAGACGTTCGGCGACGAGTTGGAGCGCATCGGCTGGAAGGGTGACGAGGAGGTGGGCGCGCGCAAGATGCACGCGCTGTTCGAACTGCATATCGAGCAGGGCCCGGTCCTCGAAATCGAAGGCAAGGATATCGGCGTCGTCACCCATGGCCAGGGCCTGTGGTGGCTGCAGATCACACTGACCGGCAAGGACAGCCATACAGGCTCAACACCGATGCCGATGCGCCGGAATGCCGGGCTGGGCATGGCCCGCATCACCGAACTCGTCCACACCATCGCCATGGCGCACCAGCCCAGCGCGGTCGGCGCTATCGGCCATTGCGATGTCTATCCGAACTCCCGCAATGTCATTCCCGGCAAGGTGGTCTTCACCGTCGATTTCCGCTCGCCCGACCTTGCTACACTCAATGCGATGAAGGCGGAGCTCGAGGAGAAGGCGCCGAAGATTGCCAAAGAGCTCGGGCTGGAAATCAAGATCGAGGAAGCCGGACATTTCGATCCCGTCACTTTCGACGAAGGCTGCGTGACCGCCGTGCGCAATGCGGCCGAGCGGCTGGGTTACAGCCACCGCAACATCATTTCCGGCGCGGGGCACGATGCCTGCTGGGTCAACCGGGTTGCGCCAACGGCCATGGTCATGTGTCCCTGCGTCGACGGGCTCAGCCACAATGAAGATGAAGAGATTTCCAAGGAATGGGCGGCCGCCGGCGCGGACGTCCTCCTGCATGCTGTTCTGGAAACGGCCGTGATCCAGACCTGACCGGATACCATTTCCATACAGAGCAACATGTTCGACAAAAGACCAATAAGGGGAACGGACACATGGCTACGAAAGTGATCAAAGGCGGGACCATCATTGCCGCCGACCGCACCTACAAGGCGGATGTGCTGATCGAGGGCGACATCATTGCCCAGATCGGTACGGATCTTTCCGGCGATGAGATTATCGATGCGACGGGCTGCTATCTGATGCCGGGCGGCATCGATCCGCATACCCATCTCGAAATGCCCTTCATGGGCACCCACTCTTCCGATGATTTCGACACAGGCACCGCCGCGGCGCTGGCGGGCGGCACCACCATGGTGGTCGATTTCGTCCTGCCCGGCGCCGATGGCCTGCTGGCAGCCTTGCAGGACTGGTTCCAGAAAGCAGGCAAGGCACGTACCGACTATTCCTTCCACATGGCCATCACCGGCTGGAACAAGCAGATCTTTGACGAGATGCCGAAGGTGGTGGAACGCGGCATCAACACGTTCAAGCACTTCATGGCTTATAAAGGCGCGCTGATGGTGGACGATGACGAGATGTTCGCCTCGTTCACGCGCTGTGCCGAGATCGGCGCCATGCCGCTGGTCCACGCCGAGAATGGCGACGTGGTTGCCCATCTCCAGCAGAAGCTCCTGGCAGAAGGCAACAATGGGCCGGAAGCCCATGGCTATTCCCGGCCGCCGGAGGTCGAGGGGGAAGCGGCCAACCGCGCCATCATGATCGCCGACCAGGCCGGCGTGCCGCTCTACATCGTGCACGTGTCCTGCGAGCAGGCGCATGAAGCCATCCGCCGGGCCCGCCAGAAGGGCATGCGCGTCTATGGCGAGCCGCTGGTGCAGCATCTGACGCTCGACGAGAGCGAGTACAAGAACAAGGATTGGGACTATGCGGCGCGCCGGGTGATGTCGCCGCCCTTCCGCGACAAGAGCCATCAGGACGGCCTGTGGGCCGGTCTCGCCTCCGGCAGCCTGCAAGTGGTGGCGACCGATCACTGCGCCTTCACCACGGAGCAGAAGCGTTTTGGCGTCGGCGATTTCACCAAGATTCCCAACGGCACCGGCGGCCTCGAGGACCGCATGCCCGTGCTGTGGACCAGAGGCGTTCGCACCGGCCGCCTGACGCCGAACGAATTCGTGGCCGTGACCTCCACCAACATTGCCCGGATCCTCAACATCTATCCGCGCAAGGGCGCCATCCTGCCGGGCTCCGATGCGGATATCGTCATCTGGGACCCCGAGGCATCGAAGGTGATTTCCACCAAGACACAGAAATCCGCCATCGACTACAACGTGTTCGAAGGGATCGAGGTCACCGGCCTGCCGCGCATCACCCTGTCACGCGGACAGATCGCCTACAAGGACGGCGAAGTGCTGGCGCCGACCGGCAGCGGCCGCTTTGTCGAACGCGAGGCCAATGCGCCGGCCAATCGTGCACTTTCCACGTGGAAGGAACTCACGGCACCGCGTAAGGTGGAGCGCGATCCGAAAAACATACCGGCGGGTGTCTGATGACAGTCGTCGCGCTCCGACCCAAGGCCCAGTCAATGCCAAACGCGACGCCAAAGAATGTGATCGACGTCAAGGACCTGTCCCTGGTCTTTCAGACCAATGACGGGCCGGTCAATGCCCTGTCGAACATCAACCTTGCGGTCAATGGCGGCGAGTTCGTTTCCTTCATCGGGCCTTCAGGCTGCGGCAAGACCACCCTCCTGCGGGTGATCGCCGATCTGGAGCAGCCGACGTCAGGAACCATTTCCGTCAATGGCATGACGCCATCCGAAGCGCGGCAGAATCGCGCCTATGGCTATGTGTTCCAGGCGGCGGCGCTTTATCCATGGCGCACCATCGGCGGCAATATTTCCCTGCCGCTGGAAGTGATGGGCGTGCCAAAAGCCGAACGGGCGAGCCGCATCGCCAAAAACCTTGAGCTGGTCAACCTTTCCGGTTTCGAGAAAAAATTTCCGTGGCAGCTGTCGGGCGGCATGCAGCAGCGCGCCTCCATAGCGCGGGCGCTGTCCTTCGATCCCGACATGCTGCTGATGGACGAACCGTTCGGTGCGCTGGACGAGATCGTCCGCGACCACCTCAACGAAGAGCTGCTGAAGCTGTGGGCGAAGACACAGAAAACAGTGATCTTCGTCACGCACTCCATTCCGGAAGCGGTGTTCCTGTCGACAAAGATCGTGGTGATGAGCCCGCGTCCCGGCCGCATCCATGAGATCATCGACTGCAATCTCGGCACGGAACGCACGCTCGATATCCGCGAAACACCGGAATTTCTCGAGATTGCCCACCGGGTGCGCGAGGGCCTGCGCCATGGCCATTCCTATGATGAATAGCCGGTGCGCATGATGACCACGATCCGCGCCGCCAAACTGCGTGACATGTGCGACTGCGCGGCTATCGTCAATGCGTGGATCGACGTGACGGAATGGATGCCGCGCATTCATTCGGCGGACGATGTCACGGACTATTATTGCGATACCGTCTTTTCCAGATACGAAGTCTTTGTCGCCGATGACCATGACGCGGTGGCCGGCATGGTTGCGCTCGCGCCTGACAACATGGTCAATGCACTCTACGTGCATGCCGACCGGCGCGGCAGGGGCATCGGCAAGGCACTGCTGGATCACGCCAAGCGGCAGGCCACGGGACCGGTGGAGCTCTGGACCTTTGTGGCGAATACCGGTGCCCAGTCCTTCTACAGGCGCGAAGGCTTCACCGAAGTGCGCCGCACCGATGGCGACAATGAGGAACATTTGCCGGATATTCTGTATCGCTGGCAGCCTGAAGCGGGAATGCATTCATGAACTTCATCCGCAACAGCGTTATTCCCGTTGGAACCGTTCTCCTCGCCATTCTGGCGCTGTGGTATGCCTTCGCCATTGTCCTCAATGCACCGTTCGAGCGGGACCAGGCGGCACGCGCCAATACAACGATCTCCACTGGCCAACTGATCGCCAACACGATGGCGCAGGAGCGCCCTGTTCTACCCGCGCCGCATCAGGTGGCCGAGGAAATCCGCAAGACCGTGTTCGATATCAGCCCGACATCGAAACGCAGTCTTGTTTATCATGGCGGTGTCACCCTGTCCTCGACCTTGCTGGGTTTCGGGCTTGGCACGCTGCTCGGCATCCTGCTGGCCATTGCCATTGTCCATTCGCGCACGCTCGATAAAAGCCTGATGCCGTGGATCATCACGTCGCAGACCGTGCCCATCCTTGCCATCGCGCCGATGATCATCGTGGTTCTCAACGCGGTCAATATCACCGGGCTCCTGCCCAAGGCGATGATCTCCACGTATCTGTCGTTCTTTCCTGTTGCCGTCGGCATGGTCAAGGGCCTGCGCTCACCCGAGATCATGCATCTCGACCTGATGCACACCTATAACGCCTCGAAGGCGCAGGTGTTCTGGAAGCTGCGCTGGCCGGCGTCCATGCCCTACCTCTTCACCTCGATGAAGATTGCCGTCGCCATCAGCCTGGTTGGTGCCATTGTCGGTGAACTGCCGACCGGTGCGGTCGCGGGCATCGGTGCGCGGCTGCTGGCCGGTTCCTATTACGGCCAGACGGTGCAGATCTGGGCCGCATTGATCGCGGCGGCGCTGATGGCGGCCATTCTGGTCAGCCTGATCGGACTGGTGGCCACGCTCGTCAACCGGCGCATGGGAGTACGGCCATGAGACTGTCCCGCTCCCCGCTGGCCATTGCCGCCTTCCTGCTTGCCGTTCCCGGATTGCTGATATCGTCCGGCGGTGACGTTCTCGACACCCTCAGCTATTCGACCCCGGTCATCCTGTTCGTTGCCGCTGCCGTTGCCATGTTCACGAGCGTATCGATACCATCGCTGATCGTCGTTCTCGCGCTTGTCCATGTGGTCGCCTTCTGCCTCATCGGACTGCTCCACGCCATGCCGCAGCCGCCGGGACCGTCGATCGGCTACTGGTGCATGGTGACCTCATCCTGGCTGCTTGCGTGGTTCAGCGTGCAGAATCTGGCCAGCCTGAAACTCACTTCGCCGCAGGCCCAGCGGCTGGTTAATCTCGCCCTGCCGGTGCTGTTCGGCGCGTGGCTGCTGATCCTGTGGGAAATCATTGTCCGCGGCTTTGGCGTACCGAGCATTCTGCTGCCGCCGCCATCCATGATCGCCGAGCGCATTTCCAGTTCCGTGCCGACGCTCTGGGCGGATTTTCAGCAGACCTATCTGAAGGCCGCCATTGCCGGTTACGTCATCGGTTGCGGTTCGGGTTTCCTCGCCGCCATCATTGTCGACCGGGTGCCTTTCCTGCGCCGGGGACTGCTGCCCATCGGCAATCTTGTGGCCGCCCTTCCCGTTGTCGGCATCGCGCCGATCATGGTCATGTGGTTCGGTTCCTACTGGGAATCGAAGGCCGCCGTGGTCGTCATCATGACCTTCTTTCCCATGCTGGTGAATACCGTGGCCGGACTTGCCGCATCCGGCGCGATGGAACGCGACCTCATGCAGACCTATGGCTCCAGCTACGGACAGACTCTTGTGAAGCTGCGCCTGCCCGCCGCCATGCCCTTCATCTTCAACGCACTGAAGATCAATTCGACGCTGGCCCTCATCGGCGCCATCGTTGCCGAATTCTTCGGCTCGCCCATTGTCGGCATGGGCTTCCGCATCTCGGCGGAAGTCGGCCGCATGAATGTCGATATGGTGTGGGCGGAAATTTTTGTCGCGGCGCTTGCGGGCTCGCTGTCTTACGGGCTTATTACCCTCATCGAGCGGGCGGTTACTTTCTGGCACCCTTCCTACAGAACTTAAAAAACAAGAACAGAGGAGAACTGAAACATGAAGAAGACGATAGCATTGACGATGGGTCTGGCGATGACGCTGATGGCGGGCTCGGCGCTGGCGGCCGACAAGCTGACCCTGCAGCTCAAATGGGTCACGCAAGGCCAGTTCGCCGGCTATTATGTCGCCAAGGACAAGGGTTTCTACAAGGAGGCCAATCTCGACGTGGAAATCAAGCCGGGCGGACCTGACGTTGCCCCGCCGCAGGTGATCGCCGGCGGCGGCGCCGATGTGGTCGTCGACTGGATGCCGTCGGCCCTCGCCACGCGCGAAAAGGGCCTGCCGCTCGTCAACATCGCCCAGCCGTTCAAGCGCTCCGGCATGATGCTGACCTGCCGCAAGGAGACCGGCATCACCAAGCCGCAGGATTTCAAGGGCAAGACCCTCGGCGTCTGGTTCGGCGGCAATGAATATCCGTTCCTGTCGTGGATGAACCACCTCGGCCTCAAGACCGATGGCGGCCCGAATGGCGTCACCGTCCTCAAGCAGGGCTTCAATGTCGATCCGCTGATCCAGAAGCAGGCGGACTGCATCTCGACCATGACCTACAATGAATATTGGCAGGTGATCGATGCCGGCATTCCGGCCGATCAGCTGGTCACGTTCAAGTATGAGGACGAGAAGGTCGCCACGCTCGAAGACGGTCTTTACGTGCTGCAGAAGAGCCTCGATGACCCGAAGATGGTGGAAAAGCTTGCCCGCTTCGTCAAGGCGTCCATGAAGGGCTGGGACTATGCCCGCCAGCATCCGGATGAAGCGGCCAACATCGTGCTTGAAAACGATGCGAGCGGCGCGCAGACCGAAAAGCACCAGAAGCGCATGGTGGCTGAGATCAACAAGCTGACTGAGGGCTCCACCGGCGTTCTCGATGTGGCAGCGGCCGAGCGCACCGTGGAGACACTCCTCGGCGGCGGCTCCGATCCGGTCATCACCAAGAAGCCGGAAGGCGCTTGGACAACGAAGGTCACGGACGCCGCGAAATAACGATTCGCAGCCGGAATGAACAAGGCGGGGAGCAATCCCCGCCTTTTGTTTGCATGAATAAGAATCCTATTCAGCGGGCAAGGGCGGCTGGGATACCACTTCCAGAAGTTCCCTCTCGAGCCGCGCTTCCTCTTCCGCTTTCGGCTTGGAGAAACCGGCGAGCAGGAGATAGGCAACCGGCGTCAGGAACAATGTCGAGGCTGTGGCAAGGCCGAGACCGCCGACGATGACCCAGCCAAGGGCAATGCGGGCCTCGGCGCCGGCACCGCTGGCCAGAACCAGCGGAACACCGCCGAGAATGGCGCAGAGCATCGTCATGACCACCGGGCGCAGGCGGATATTGGAGGCTTCCTCGATGGCCTGCCGCACGCTCCGGCCCTGATCGCGCAAATGGTTGGCGAATTCAACAATCAGGATGCCGTTCTTGGCCATGATGCCGACAAGCAGCACCAGCCCGATCTGGCTGTAGACATTCATGCTGGTGCCGGTGAGCACCATGGCAAAGACCGCGCAGGCCAGGCCGAGCGGGACGGTCGCCATCACGATAACCGCGCTGATGAAGCTTTCAAACTGTGCCGCGAGCACGAGCAGGATGATCAGGATGGCGAAACCGAAGGTAACGAACATGCTGGCGGAATTCTCGCCGAGCGTTGCCGCCTCGGCGAGCGGAATGAGGCGGTAGCCCGGCGGAAGCAGTGGTGCAGCCACCTCCTGCGCCACCTTGTAGGCATCACCCAAGGCAAAGTCAGGACTGAGGGCGGCCGTTATGGCGACTGACCGCATCTGCTGCTCGCGGGTCAATGCCGGCGGCACTGCCACTTCCGTCAGCTTGGCGATGGTCGCCATCGGCACGAAGCGGCCGTCGCTGGTGCGCATGAAGACATTTTCGAGATCGGTCGGGTCATTGATCGGATTGGTGGTTGAGACCAGCTTCACATCGAAACTGCGATCCTCGATGTAGACCGAACCGATCTTGTAGCCATCCAGCACCGACTGCAGCGCCTCGGCGAGGCCGGTGATGTCGATGCCGAGATCGGATGCACGCTCGCGATCAATGGACACGGAGAGCTGCGGCTGCGTCGGTTCATTGGTCAGGCGCGGCCGGTCAAAGCGTTTGTCCTTTTCCAGCGCCGACACGATCTTGGCAGCGGCCGTTCCGAGGTCGGCGTAATTGGTCCCGACAATGGCGAACTGCAGGCCGTTGCCCGCGCCGCGAATGCCGAGCGAATTGGGCTGGGCGGCAAAGACCTGGATGCCGGGAATATTGCGCACGCGCTTGGACACGTCGGCGAGGATTTCCTGCTGGCTCCGGTGACGTTCCTTCCATGTGGCAAGGCTGAGCACCATGAAACCGCGATTGGTGTTGCCGTTCTGTCCGGCGATGGAAAACGTGTTCTGGATTTCACCGGAATCGCGCATCGGCTGGATCAGCGTCTCGATCTGGCGCATCTGGTCGTTGAGATATTCAAGGCTGACGCCCTGCGGCGCCGTGATGCGCAGGAAGGCCGAAGCGCGGTCCTCGGTCGGCGTCAATTCCTGTTTAAGCAGCGAAAAGGCGCCAAAGGCTGCCCCGGCAAACAGCAGCGATGCCAGGACCACGAGCCATGGCGCGGCCAGACATCCGTGCAGCATGCGGCGATAGGCTTCGAGGAACCAGCCGCCCACCCGCCGGACAAGGCCCGGCGAATGGTTGATATCCTCGTGCTTGGCTTCGCTTGCCGAGAGCAGGCGCGAGGCGAGCATCGGACAGAGCGTGAGCGCGACGACGGCCGAGAGCAGCACGCAGATTGCCAGCACGAAGCCGAACTCGCGGAAGAGACCACCGGTCTGTCCGGGCAGGAACGAGAGCGGCACGAACACTGCCGCCAGCGTCACCGTCGTCGCGATGACCGCGAAAAACACCTCCTGCGTGCCTAGCACGGCAGCGGCGCGCGGCCCCATGCCCTGGTTGCGGCGCCGGACGATATTTTCGAGCACGACAATGGCATCGTCCACCACCAGACCCGTCGCCAGCACCAGCGCCAGCAGCGTCAGGATGTTGATCGAGAATCCGGCGAGATAGATCGCCGAGATGGTTCCGATCAGGGCGACCGGCATCGACACCGCGGGGATCAGCGTCGCGCGCAGATCCCACAGGAAGAGATAAATGATCAGGATGATGATGAAGACGGAGGCGCCCAGCGCGATTTCAACCTCGTGCACGGCACCGTTGATGAAATCGGCATCGTCACTGGTTACGCGGATATCGACGCCTTCCGGCAGGGTTTTTTGCAATTGACCGATAGCCGTCCGGACGCCTTTGGAGATATCGAGCGTGTTGGACTGCGCCTGGCGGATGATGCCAAGACCAATGCCGGTCTTGCCGTTGGCGCGCAGCGTCGATGTGCCGATATCGGGACCGAGCGTGACGGTTGCGACATCCCGGATCTTGGTGCGATCCTTGATGATGATGTTTTCGAAATCCTCCGGCGTCGACACCGGCGCGGTGGCGCGAACGACGATGCTCTGGGCGCTGCTGTTGATCTGACCGGCGGGCGTATCGAACGCCATCGTGTTGAGGGCCGTGCGGACATTGGCAACCGTCAACCCGAGGCTTGCCAGTTTGCCCTGATCGATATCGATACGGAAAATCTTGCTGCGGTTGCCGTTGATTTGCACATCCGCGACACCGGGCACCGATGCAAGCACGTCCTTGATCTGATCTTCGACCAGAACGGTCATGTCTTCGACGGCCATCGTGGTCGAGGTGACGGCAAGGCGCATCACCGCATCGGCATTGGCATCCGCCTTGACGATCTGCGGCGGATCGGCCTGCTCCGGCAGTGTGTTGGTGATGCGGCTGATGGCATCGCGCATATCGGCGGCGGCAACGTTCAGATCGACACCGTCATTGAACTCCACGGTGACGCGGCTGGTCCCGAAGGACGAGCTGGAGGAAATGGATTTGACCCCGGAAACGCGAGACACCGCGCCTTCAATCGCAGCGGTCAGCTCGCGGTCAACCGTCTCGGCAGCGGCGGCCTGGAATGTCGTCGTTACCGTCACGACGGGCCGGTCGACATCCGGCAGTTCGCGCACGTCGACGCCATAGAAGGCGGCAAGCCCGGCAACGACGATCAGGGCATTGAGCACCAGCGCCAGCACCGGGCGGCGGATGAAAAGAGCGGTGAAATTGGAGTTGGACTGTCCGTGTGAATTGCTCACGCCGCACCTCAGCCCTTTTCGCCGACGGAAGCCAGCGGTCGTGTGCCGGAATCCGTCTGGTTGGCAGGCTGGCCCTTGATCTGGACGGCACCGCCCTGGCGAACGGCCTGCACCCCTTCCGCGACGATAAGGTCACCCGGTTTGATCTCGGCATTGACGAGAACATGGGCGGCATTGCGCTGCATGATGCGGACGGGCACACGCTGCGCCTTGTTGTCCGCAATCTTCCAGATATAGGCGCCGTCCGTGCCCCACTGGATCGCCAGCGGATCGACCGTCGGATAGGTCTCGCCGGCAAATCCCATGTTCACCTGAAAGGCCATGCCTTCGCGCAGGGCATCATTCGGATTGGTGATCCTCGCCTGCACCTGCAGGGTGCGGCTATCGGGATCGATGCGATTGTCGACGGCGTTGATCGCGCCCTTGAACGTCTCGCCCGGCCGGGCAACGGAGGTGGCCGTGACGGCCGCGCCAACCTTGATGGCCGGAGCAAAGCGTTCCGGCACCCAGAAATCCACCAGCACCTCGCTGCGGTCGGCGATCGTTGCAATCTGTGTCGTCGTGGTGATGTAGTTGCCGGCACTCACGGGAAGAATGCCGACGATGCCGCCAATCGGCGCCTTGACGGCGCGGCGGTCCAGCGCGAGTTCGGCTTCGCGTACATCGAGACCGGCATTGTCCACGGCCAGTCCGGCATCGGACACCTGCACGGCGGAAACGGTGTTGGTCGCACTGAGGTTTTCCGCACGCTTCAACTTGGTCTGGGCATCCTTCAGCATGGTGCGCGCCTTGTCGGCGGCGATGCTTTCCGCCTCGGAATCAAGCCGGGCAATCACGTCGCCAGCCTCAACCCTGGTGCCTGAGGTGACCAGGATTTCCGTCATGCGTCCAGCGGCGAACGGTGTGACGGAAACGGAGCTCTTTGCCTTGCCAGTGCCGATGGCCGACAGCTTGTCATTGATCTTGGCCGCATCGGCGGCCCGCACAACCACGATCGGAACGGCCTGTCCGCTCCGTCCCTGGCCGTTGGGCGCCGCTGGTTCCTTTGCTGTGGTCAGAACCTTGTCGACACCGGCTTTTTTCAGGAGATTGGACGCGCCCGGAAAGAAATACAGCCATCCCGCGCCGGCAACGGCGAGGATAACGACAACCAGTACAAGTTGTTTCCAGACTTTCATACGTCACTCCAAAAAGGCCGGTTCCGCTATCCGCGGAGCCAGCACCACCGTATTTTTGATTGTATCCCAATGCGCATCCCGGCGCGAAAGGTTGTTTACCGACAAGAATAAAGCGCTTTGATGTCGCCGTTAATGACAAAACGGTGAGGTTACAAAGATTTAATGCAAATGCCCGCGCCCGTTTGACTGCAGAATTTAGCCGGTTATGCCCGGTTCTGCTTGATGGGCGGTTGCTGCCGTGCAACATGGCGGGCGGAAATTCCGGAAGGAGAGCATTCAATGGCGACGAAGACCGACATTGCACGCCGCGTGTTCAATCACACGTGGAAACTCGACCCCATTGTCCGCAGCCTGCTGGATACGGATTTTTATAAATTGCTGATGCTGCAGATGATCTGGGGGGTCTATCCCAAGGTCGACGCAACCTTCACGCTGATCAACCGTACCACGCGTGTGCGGCTGGGCGACGAGATCGACGAGGAAGAGCTGCGCGCGCAATTGGACCATGCCCGCACCATCCGTTTTTCCAAGAAGGAAATGATCTGGCTTGGCGGTAACACCTTCTACGGCAAGAAGCAGATCTTCGAACCGGACTTCCTCGAATGGCTGACGCATTTCCAGCTGCCGGAATACGAGCTGACCAAGCGCGACGGCCAGTACGAGCTGAATTTCCATGGCCCGTGGATGTACACGACCATGTGGGAAATCCCGGCGCTCGCCATCATCAATGAACTGCGTTCGCGGGCGGCGATGAAGAAGATGGGGCGCTTCGAACTCGACGTGCTCTATGCCCGTGCCAAGGCCAAGATGTGGACGAAGGTGGAGCGGCTGCGCTCCCTGCCCGATATCCGGATTTCCGATTTCGGCACGCGCCGCCGCCATTCGTTCCTGTGGCAGCGCTGGTGCGTGGAGGCCCTGAAGGAAGGCATCGGCGAAGCCTTTACCGGCACGAGCAATGTGCTGCTTGCCATGGACAATGATCTGGAAGCACTCGGCACCAATGCACACGAACTGCCGATGGTTCTGGCCGCTCTCAGCCGCACGGACGATGAACTGCTGAAATCACCCTACAAGGTGCTGCAGGACTGGAACCGCTACTATGGCGGCAATCTTCTCATCGTGCTGCCGGACGCTTTCGGGACCGCCGCCTTTCTGCGCGACGCACCCGACTGGGTTGCCGACTGGACGGGTTTCCGCCCGGACAGTGCACCGCCGATCGAGGGCGGGGAAAAGATCCTGTCCTGGTGGCGCTCCAGGGGCAAGGACCCGCGCGGCAAACTCCTGGTTTTCTCCGACGGGCTTGACGTCGAGACGATCGAAGAGGCCTATCATCACTTCAAGGGCAAGGTGCGCATGAGCTTTGGCTGGGGGACAAACCTGACCAATGATTTCGAGGATTGCGCGCCGCGTTTCAACGATCAGCTCAATGCCATTTCGCTGGTCTGCAAGGTCAGCGAAGCCAATGGCCGCCCGGCGGTCAAGCTTTCGGACAACCCGAAGAAGGCAACCGGCGACAAGGCTGAAATCAAACGCTATCTGGACTTGTTCGGCGCGGAAGACCGGGTAGAACAGGCCGTGAAGGTTTAAGCAGAAGAAGCTGCATTGCCATCCTGCGTGGTTCGACAAGCTCACCATGAGGGAAGTTGAGGATTGCAGCCAGA